>OBCI01000335.1_pt1 | contig 9951 bp, 10 predicted proteins | sample 1495881 | NCBI WGS metagenome assembly OBCI01 (sample SAMN03418262, study PRJEB22391) | human gut metagenome | biome: human-gut; feature: organic feature; material: feces | host: Homo sapiens | place: Tanzania | collected 2013-01 | reverse complement strand
GCCGCCAACTTTTTTCCAAGCCTCACTTGATGTATTTCAAGTGGGGCTTTTTCGGTTTTTGACTTATTCTATTTTAGGTAGTATTTTTTCTTATGTTTTTTTGTTACAAAATGCAAGGTGTTGCGTTATATATATAGAAAATAAAAAATAAACATGGCAGACACAGCTGATAAGAACACTGTGCTCAATGCCTTTCAGCGCATGAGGGGGCGGTTACGGAAAATGGCTGCTCGTATTACAGGCGACGATGCTTGTGCCGATGATGTGTTGCAAGATGCTTTTATAAGGTTGTGGGTGAGGCAAGCTGATATTGGCTCGGATAATGAGGCTTGTGCCTTGATGACCACTACAGTTCATAACCTTAGCATTGATGAAACGAGACGACAGAAGCGTTTGATGTGTACGCAGGTTGATGAGGAAAAGGATGCTCCACCTGATGTTGATGTTGAGTTGCAGCATGATGCAGAGGAGCGTTTTAATAGAATCGAGACCATTATTGCTGAAAAACTCAGTCCTGTGCAACGACGTATCTTGCTTATGCGTGATCGCGATGGTTTTGATTACGATTTTATAGCGCAAGAGCTTGATATGAATCCTACTGCTGTACGAATGCAGTTGTCGAGAGCGAGAAAGGCGGTTAGAGACATTTACAGAGAAGCAGAAAATGGATTTCCTAAGTAATTCTGTTTTCTAAATAATCTTCTCTTAATTTTATTCATAATGAAGCGTAATAAACTACATATATTAGAAGGAGCGAAGGCGAGCAGATTGTCGCGTAGTGAGGCTTTGCACTTGGTGGAGCTCTATTTTGATGCTGAAACTACAGAGCACCAAGAGTTCATGCTTAGGGACTATGTAGTGAATGAAGGCAAGGATGATGTTGCCTTTAATGAGGTGCGTGCGTTTATGGGACTTATGGCTTATGCAAGGTCGCGTGGTGAGGCATTGGCTGATTCGTCTTCTGACCATGTTGATTTGCATGCTGATTGTCAGCAAAAACCATTGGATGTTTGTGTGACGACACAGTTTGAAAGGGGAGTTATTACTTCTTCTACCCATAGTTCAATTAGTCGAGCCCACCGTTTGTCTGTTGTGCGTAAGGTGGCAGCTATTGCCGCTGTGGTGTGTGTGGTATGTAGCGCAACTTTAGCCATTACACACTATAAGATGCAGAACCAATGTGTGGCTTATGTTGATGGTCATAAAACAACAGATCGAGACGAAGTGGTGCGTGTGATGCGCCAATCTGTTGCTGATGTGGGTTTTGACGAAGGTAATGCTGTGGTAAAAGACCAGTTGCACGATATGTTTAATACAATCAATAGTACAGAATAATTCAAAGTTATGAACAACAATAGAAAATGTCATTTCATATTTCTTTGGCTGATGGCACTGTTTCTGCCTTTGCAACTTTATGCGCAGAAGGGCTTGAATGTAAATTCGCTTTTTGGTGGACAATTTAGAAAGCAACGTGATGCCTCAGAGGTATTAATGAAAGGGCGACAATTACAGGGCTATAATCTTACGCTTTTTCGTAGTCTTACACTACCTGTAGCTACTGCTAATGCTGCACGTGTAGAGGCATTGGTACGCGCTGATGCGAGTGCTGCTATTGATAAGGATGCTGCGCTTAGGGGAAAACACCTTTATTATGGCTTTTATCAGTTGCAGCCTGTGGGACGCACGCGTCGCTATTTGTTCTATCGTAATAATTCGTTGCGAAAAGATGGTGCAAGGCAGTCATCGGTTACGCTTATTTATATGGAAGGACAGGCTACGCTCGATGAACTTAGACGCACTTTGGGTAAACAACGATAGTGTGGATTTGGTTAGATTTTTTACCTCTCTCTCTTTAATTAATTCATCTCTTAAGATTCAAAAAACTCAACAAAAATGATAAACATGATGAGACCCTTTATATTTCTGCTTTTAAGTTTTGCTTCAATCTTTATTTGTAAAACTCATGCGCAGAGTACGATGTCTGACACTGTACGCACACTTCGTCCCGACAGTGTGATAGTGATAGAGAACGATTCTGTTACACAGATGTGTGTGTATGGTCGTGCTAACGATCCGAACTATCGTATGGTATACACCATCAATAAACCTACTGATGCATTTACGAGCATAGAAGAACATGCCTCGAAATGGGACTTTAATTTGCCTTTTCAAAAGTCTGCGCCTAAACCAGGCAAAGACGTGGTGGTTAATAGTTTAGACATGTTGCACGTAGGTGCTTTGTTGCCTATTGATAAAACTGCAGCCGTGAGCAGCAAGGTGGGCGTTAACGTGGGGGGCGACCTTTTCAATGTAGAATTCGTAATGCCTAAGCGCAAGGACCATTTCTATATAGGTTTGGGTGTAGAAGCTAACTTGTTGTGGCAACGCAAAGGTATGGCTTGGCAAAAAATCAATGGACAGCTGTCAGCTTATTCTTTTGCGGATGATAGTTACAAACGTCGTTCGCTGTTAAGTCTTACAGCGCTTACGTTGCCTTTGCGCTATCAGCATGACTTTGGACGTGAATTTGTAATGCGCTTTGCTGTAATTCCGCAATATGTGATGGCAACTCATGCTACGAACCATTATAAAGTTGGTGCTTGCGCCTATACTGACAAATATAAGCATTTGCCTGTGCGTCGTTTTAATGTGGCTTTTCGTGTAGACTTTGCAACGCGTAGTGCAGGCGGTGTGTATGTGCAGTATAGTCCCTTCAATACGTTGAAAGACGGAAATCCAGCTAATTTTAAAATGCTTAGCGTGGGATGGACGCTTTAATACCTACTTAAAACTGAAATCTTTTGTTACAATAAAAAATATGCTTAAAATGTCAATACATACATTTCTTCTTTCTGCTGTCATGTTATTTGTATCAGCATCTACAGCCATAGCTTCTGTGCCCGATACGGTTCAGGTAGAGACTAACGACACGATTGTGGTGTGCGATGGAGATATAGATATAGCCTTCTCTGGGGGGGATTGTTGCCCTAAATATTTAAAAAAAATCCATTGTGGCAACAAAGGGAAACGTAGAATTTTGGGTTCTGTGGGCGTTTATGGTGGTTTTGTGCAGCCTTTAGGTGCTCCTCAGTGGATGCATACGGATATGGCTGCATCTAACGAAATTGGTTTTGAATTAGAGCTATGTCGTTGGTATAATCGTACACGTAAACAACATTTCTCGTTTGGTGTAGACTTTGATTGGCGCAACTATCGCACTACGGGGCGGCAGCGTTTTGTGCAGGACGAGGCAGGAAATCTTGTGATGTTTGCTTATCCAACAGAAGCAAGTCGTACTTATAGTTCGCGCATAAAGACTTTCTCTGTAGGTATTCCGTTGCGTTATACCTTTATATTGCCCAAGCATTGGCGTGCAGATGTAGCAGCAGTGGTACGTTTCAATACTTTTGCTACAGCCGAGAGTTACTATGATGTGCCTGATGCTGCATTACAGGTAAAGCATCACGTAAAGGAGAGCTATTCGCACTTACATCAGCAACCCGTGAGTGTGGATCTTAAGGCACGTATACATTGGCGTTGGCTCGGTGTGTATGTGAACTACAGTCCTTGTAAAGTGCTTAATGCTGACTACGGACCTAAGTTCTCACCTCTATCAGTCGGAGCAAGTTTTTCTCTTTAGGAATTAGATAGGATAATAAAATGGCTACACATAAAGTGTTACTGAATGTTTCGGTAAATACTTTATGTGTAGCCTTTTTTTGTTTTAAAGCATAAAAAAGCCCCGCTCTCACGGAAAATGTTGGAACTTGAAGCTATGAGAAAACGTGAGAGACGGAGCCGGAGTTAGTACGTTAACCTGACCATGAATCGTGGTTTATATTTAATAAACCCAGGTTACGCACAAGTTTTTCATCTTGGAGATATAAGTTCATGTTTAAGCATGAAAAAGTATGATTAGCATTACAGCAGTTCGAATTTTTCTTTCAACTTGCTGTAGTATCTGCGTGACACGGTGAGTTCTATATCGTCGAATGGTGGACACATGCGGCAGCGTTGTGAGTTATTTTCGATAGCTGCCAAATAGGTAAGGTTTATTATGCACGTGTTGCTAATGCGCATGTAAGTAGGATTTAGAGCCAACAAATCGTCGGCAGTTACGCCCTTTTTCAGCAAGTGCGTGCTTCGGTCTGTTAACGTGAGTTGCCATGTGCGAAAATCGCTTTGGTACTCAAACATTAAAGTTTGTTCCATACTTACCAACAGCAGTTCGCTCATGGTTTGCATAGCCATTCGTTGTGGGGTGTCGTCCAATCCAAAACCTTTAATTTGTTTTGTAGTAGGCACCTGTTCTACTAATCTTTCCATCACCGTGTTCAGTTCGCTCTGCTTGTAGGGTTTTAGCAGAAAATCGAATGCTTGCTGGCGGATGGCATCAATCATGTAGTTTGAAAAGGCGGTATAGAATATTGCTTTAAACGAGAAGTTAACCCTTGGGCGGATGCTATCTAAAAATTCGAGTCCTGTTTTTCCGGGCACTTCTACGTCTAAAAATAGGGCATCGGGTTGTATTTCGATAAGCGGAAGTGTGGCATCGGTATAGTTGCTAAACGTGTACACTTCTTTAACGTCCTCACGTAATCTGAGGTCGTCTGCCAATGTGCGCAATGACATTGCGTTATCATCGACAATAAATAGTGTAAGGCCTTTCTTCTCGCTCATTTCTTTCAGTCTTTTGGGGTGAGATTTTGTAGCAATAAGTTGCTAACAATGGGTCTCTATTAAAATATTATCTCTCTTAAATACTAAAGTTGTTAGGTTGTTGTTTTGTGCAAATGTACAACTAAAAAACTTAATTTTCATCATCAAAATTCACGAAACATACATAGATTGCAATAAACCATACATAAGTGACATAAATAGATATATGAGTGGTATAAAATTTATAGGTCTTGCATTCAGAAAAACGTGGTTTAGTAATCCTCAATGTTTAATAAATCATAAAAACGAGATATTTTATAGTACTTTGTATTGCATAGTACCTATGTTTTACATACATTTGCAGCATCAAATAATTCAAACCGTACACAGTTATGAATGTAGACAACGCAAAATCGCAAATGCGCAAGGGCATGCTCGAATATTGTGTGCTGTTGTTGCTAAGCAAGGAGCCAAGTTATGCCAACGACATTATTACGCGCCTAAAGCAGGCCGAGCTTATAGTGGTTGAGGGCACACTTTACCCATTGCTTACTCGTTTAAAAAAAGACGGACTTCTGTCTTACGAGTGGCGCGAAAGCACGCAGGGACCTCCTCGAAAATATTATGCGCTAACTCCCGATGGTAGTGCCTTCTTGCTTGAACTCGACACCGCGTGGAACGAGTTAGCTCGTACCGTTGGGCTGCTAAAAGATTTAACGCCCCAAGAATCTTCTCCTTCACTTCAAAGTGAAGAAGCGTAACAAATTATCTTTCACGCAAAAACTTAGGCATCCTAATATTTAGTTTTTAAAAAACTCTGTTGCAAAAGGCAGCAAAGTCGTTATCTAAATAGGGTGTTATAAAACTCAATAACAATGAAAAAGAATATCACCATCAATCTTTACGGCACCCTTTATGCCATAGACGAGGATGCTTGCGCATTGCTTGAGCAATATCTCGACAATATGCGAAGCTATTTTAGCCAACGTGATGGAGGTGACGAAATAGCTGATGACATCGAACATCGTGTAGCCGAACTCTTTAGTCAACTCAAAGAAGAGGGGTGCCAAGCCATAAGCATCGAACATGTGCAAGACATTATTACGCGCATCGGTAATCCCGAGCAAATGGATGATGAAGCAGATGAGGATGCACATGACACTTCACACGATGACACAACAACCAATGCTTCTAATGACCACACAAATGCTTTGGGAAGTACAGAATCAACAGATGGCGCAGTACCACCCCCACCCCCTGGGCAAGGCGATACTCCCAATGGGGCAGAGGATGCAGCACATAAATCATGGTTTAGTGGTCGCAAGCTATATCGTGACCCACAAGACCAGATGTTGGGAGGTGTTGTTTCGGGACTTTGCAAATATTTTGGGGGTACAGACCCCTTGCCTTGGCGCATACTTACCGTAATTCTCCTTATATGCAGTTTTACTGCCGTGGGCATTATCTATCTCATAGCATGGGCCATAGTACCAGCAGCTACTACAGCTGGTGAGCGTTTGCAAATGTGTGGAACTCCCGTTAATCCGCAAACTCTCAGCGAAGAACTCATGCGTACGGCACGTGATGCAGCCAATACGGTTACATCGCCTGAGGTTCAAAACAAAGCGCGTAGCTTTATGGGTACTCTTTTGCGCATCTTCATTTTCTGTCTGAAACTCATAGGTCTCTTCGTTCTTGCCAGCCTCTTCATTGCAGTGATAGCTTGCTTTGTATTGTGGGGTATTGCACTTTCTGAGAGTAGTGCTTTTATTGCTACAGATCCCGGTGCTTTGAGCAATGCAATGTTTCTTCGTCCCATCATTATATGGGCAGCAGCTATAGCTTTGCTCACAAGTTTGGTTCTCATTATTATTCTCACGGCTGCGTTGCTACGCAGTTTTCTAAAGTCTGCTAACAGTCATCCCCTAAGTAGTGGTACTCGTGCAACACTTATGGTAAGCGCCATTGTATGTGCCGCCTTAGCGGTAGGTTCAACCATTCTTTATGGTGTCTCTTTTAATAAGGCACAAGATGAAGCTAGGCAACGTAGTTTCGACCACAATGGTGTATTCATTAAGCCCGATTCTTACAATACGCTTGATATTGCTGGTTGGAAAGTGTTGCAAGCGGAAGGTTGCAACAAAGATGGCAACTACGTCGAATATGATGACGATTTAAGTTCAGATGGTTCTGATCGTGTGATACTTAGCTTTAGGAAAAAGAGTAATAATACGGCTAAGATGCATGCAGTGCGTCAAGAGTCATTTCCCGCAGGCTACTATCATCTTGAGGCTGTGACAGATATTGATGGTAAGGGTATGCAGTTCTATGCGAAAGACAACAAACAAACGCTTGTTGCTGCAGCACTTGATGCTCGTTATCCTGCTCAACCAGGTAATCTTCGTTCTCTGAGTCTCGATTCGGTCTACGCATTGGGTCTTTTCCCTGTAAAATCTACAGCTGCCGATTTTGATGAAGACTATGACGATTGGAGTTTCACGCGTTCAGCTTCATTTTATCATGCAGGAGGTCCTCTTACTTATGGCGTATATGGTTCGCTTCCTATAGGTGCCACTCGTGCTCGCATTGCATTATTGCGTGTAGTGAGTGATGGTGCTTCTGTTGCGCAGCATTCTTCTGTGGCTCCTGTTGTAGCTTCAGATACCACTACTTCGGCTATTACAGTATCAAAGAACTCCGCTTCTAAATCTACTTCTATCTCAAAGTTGAAGAAGCATTCCAAAGGCAAGAAGAACCACTAATTAAGAAATTGTTTGTAAAACTTTTTTAGATAACCGTTCCCGGCTGTCACTTCCATTGCTTAGGCATGGGTGGCAGTCGTTTTTTTTTGTGTTTAATTGATGCATTCTTTGGGTTTTAAAGTAACGCTTGTTTATGTTCTTTGTTTAAGAAAACAACATTGCTACCTATTTGCCTTGAATTGGGCAAATGGGTAGCAATGTTGCAAGTGGGAGATTTTTATATGATTAAGAACAGAATTAGTGCATTTTTGTTATGCAGAGTCTTCGCTTCTTTAAGCGAAAATAAATTTACCATGAGCGTTTAGGTACGTATACCTTTCTACCATTGCTATTCACGTAATATTGTCCACCACGAGGACCTGTTGAAATGCTATGTCCGCTACCATAGTTGTAAGATTGCGATGAGTAGTCACGTGCTCTGTAGCCAGTAGAACCTGTGTAGATATTGTTGTTACCTGATGTAGAATAGTTGTCGTGGTTGGTGTTGTTGCGTTGCGTGCGGTTGTAACCACTGACATAGGTGCCGTTGCTGCGCGTATATCCGTTTACGTATGTTGATTGTGAATTAACTGTGCCATAATTGTTGTTACGGCTGCGTTGAGTATTTGTGTTGTTATACCACTGTGCATTGGCGGTTGTAGCCAAACTAAGCATTGCAAAGAATGCAAGAATTGTACGTTTCATAATTGTGTATTTATTTTGTTTTACGATGCAAAGTTAAAGCCATTTTTTGCTCTATGTGTTAAAAATACAATATTGCAATTTATTTTCTTGTTTTAAAGTTAAACGGGTTGCAATGTTGCAAGGATGTGTTGGTTAAGATGGTCGTGTGTGATTTAAACTTATGTAGTGATAGTGAAAGGTGAGGGTAGAACGTATTGTTTTACAATGAATTTGTCTTCAATGATTTGTCTGCATCGTTTTAATATGGCGAAGGTCCTGATAATAATGCATAAACGGAGGCACTTTCTACGTCAATTGTTGAATTTCAACTATTTATAATATAACAATACTTCGGTAAAAATTTACCGAAGTATTGTTACTTATACTGATACAAAGAAATTAAAGGCAGAAAACCCAGATATAGCCGTTGAAGATGTTTTGATAGAAGTAACGACCACTAATAACGGTATGTTTTGTAAGGATGTAATTGGGGGTTATACCTTTGATAAATATATAGGCATATTGAAACTACATAAACTGCTTAAAGAAGCATAGAAATTAAGAAACCTAGTCTACGATTGTAAGCTAGGTTTTTCTTATCTTTCAAAGATAATTTTTCTTATTTAGCTTAACAATTACAGATAAATGAGTATCTTTGTAATTTGTAAAGTAAGATAAGCTATTTATAGAAAGCTGTCTAAAACTTATTAACACAACCCTAATGAGTATGATAAACTTTGTTGCATTAGATTTAGAAACTGCAAATGCCTATAGAGGTAGTATCTGCCAGATAGGTATAACGGAAGTTATTGATGGAAAAGTACAATCTTCTAAAAGCTGGTTGGTAAAACCTCAAAACAATGAATATGATGAATTTAATATAGAAATTCACGGTATCACCCCAGAAGATACTAAAAATAGCCCTTCCTTCCCTGAAGTTTGGAAGGAAGTAAAACCTTTCTTAGAAGGTAAAACTGTAGTGGCTCATAATACATCTTTTGATATGTATGCCCTTAGAGATGCCTTTAATAAATATGGTATAGACTACCCAACATTTGATTATTTCTGCACTTTAAGAATAGCCAGACAACTTATAAAGGGATGTTATAGCTATTCTTTGAATGTTGTTCTAGACTATTTAGGCATTAAGTTTGAGGGACACCACAAAGCAGACAATGATTCCCTAGGATGTGCAGAACTGCTTTTAAAATGCTTGGAAATAGATGGTGGTACCTTGGATGAAATGGAAAGTAAATACAATTTCCATAGGGGCAAATTTGCACCTAGTACATTCATTGCCCACCAAACTAACAAACAGACCAAAGCACAAGTTTTGAATAGTTTGGAAGAACACCCAGAACTTGTAGACGAAGCAAATTATTTCTATGGTAAGAAAGTTTGCTTTACTGGTACTTGTATGTATGGTGCAAGAAAGGAACTGCTACAAAAAATTAAAGATGTTGGCGGTATTCCTTCTGATTCTGTAACAAAGAAAACAGAAGTGCTAGTAGTTGGGCAACAAGATTATCGTGTTGTAGGTGATTCTGGTATGAGTAATAAACAGAAGAAAGCCTTTCAACTCTTAGAGAAAGGACAAGACATTGAAATACTTAGTGAAACTGAATTTTTAAGTAGAATCTGATTATGGATGAAACAGAAATGAAGAAAATGCAAGAGAAATTGGATAATATGCTCAATCTGGAAAGAATTGACAATTTATCCAATTTTACAAGTGGCTTAAACCTCTCTGATACCTATAAGTGTCCTATATGTGGAAAAGAACATAAATTAGATGATTGTATTATAGTTAAAGAAGAAACTGATAGAAAGTTTTTAAATCGAACTTACGATAGACAACTATCTACAT
>OBCI01000326.1_pt1 | contig 10158 bp, 9 predicted proteins | sample 1495881 | NCBI WGS metagenome assembly OBCI01 (sample SAMN03418262, study PRJEB22391) | human gut metagenome | biome: human-gut; feature: organic feature; material: feces | host: Homo sapiens | place: Tanzania | collected 2013-01 | reverse complement strand
GTGCCACGCCCAATGGCGGACGTTCATTTAATTTCGCGATCATCATACGTTTACGCCGGCCGATGCCAAATGGCTGTCGCGTTTGTGGCACACTAACAACTGCCAGCTGGCGGTGACCACGCAGAAAGATGTGGAGCGCCTGCGGCAAATAGCGCATAGCCTGCCGCAACCATTAGTTGGCAGCTTGCTGGTGCAGCCCATTGTGGTGGACATTGAGCCGGCACGTACTGACGATAAATTGTTCAACCAAACAATACTTGATTATGTTAGAGCAAATTAAAGAAACTGCTGCGTGGATTAAAGCCCACACGCAAATGCGTCCGCACACTGCCATTATTCTTGGCACGGGGTTGGGACACCTTGCCGAAGAAATCGAGATAGTAGATGAGTTTGCCTATAAGGATATTCCTAATTTCCCGGTAAGCACGGTTGAGGGACACAGCGGCAAACTGATATTTGGCCGTTTGGGCGACAAAAATGTGATGGCCCTGCAAGGTCGTTTCCACTACTACGAGGGTTACAACATGAAGCAGGTAACCTTCCCGGTGCGTGTGATGTATGAATTGGGCATCAAGACCCTCTTTGTGAGCAATGCTGCCGGTGGCATGAATCCTGACTTCAAGATTGGCGACCTCATGCTTATTACCGACCACATCAACTTTATGCCCGAGCACCCGCTGCATGGTCCAAACTTCCCTACAGGACCGCGTTTCCCCGACATGCACGAAGTCTACGACCACAAATTGCTCGACATGGCACGCAGCATTGCCAAGGAAAAGGGCATTCGCACGGTGGAGGGTGTGTACCTTGCCACCCAGGGCCCGACCTATGAAACGCCGGCCGAGTATAAGATGTACCACACCTTTGGTGCCGATGCCGTGGGCATGTCAACTGTGCCCGAGGTGATTGTGGCTCACCACTGTGGCATTCGCACTTTCGGCATCAGCATCATTACCGACTTGGGCATTGAGGGCCAGATTGTGGAGGTGAGTCACGAGGAGGTGCAGCGCGCTGCCAATGCGGTGCAGCCGCTTATGGCTGAGATCTTCCGTGAGATGGTGCATCGCATTGATTAGGTTGATGGGTTTGGTTACACATTCAAGCACGAAACGCAAGCTCTAATGAGAGCGACGCGTCCCGCGTCGGGCATTAAGGCAAAGGCTCACAGACAAGCGTGTAATTAGCGCTGTCTGTGAGCCTTTATTTTGTGTATGAAATTGTCCCGACGCGAGACGCGTCGCCCCCATTAGAGCTTGCGTTTGGTGCTAGCGTTTAGAGCTAGCGTTTGGTGCTAGCGTTTAGAGCTAGCGTTTGATGCTATCGTTTGATGGTAGCGCTTAGAGCTTGGCCCTGTTCGCATATTTGCGTTTAGCCAGACAGTAATACATTAAAACACATTTCGCACAATGCCCCATGCTACGAACAGCACAATGTAGAGCGTGATGGCCGTTTTGCCCTCGAATATGCGGCGCAACCGCCACTGGCGCTCGCCCTTGACGGCGTATTCGGTGTACAGCACCGCCATAAGGTATGGCACAGAATAAACCATGAAGTAGTTATAGCTCAAGGCTTCGGACAACCGGCCATGCAGCAGGGCGTGAATGGCACGTTGTGCGCCACAGCCCGGACAGTCGTAACCGGTGATGAGTTTGAATGTGCATTTGGGCACAAAAGTGTGGCCAACGGGGTTGACGCAATAAAGCAGCACGGCGCAGATGATGAGGGCCAGTGCTGCTAACAGTTTGATGTGGCGGCACACAAATTGGGTGAGTTGGTTAACCATGGCTTGTTTACCTTATAGCGTGTCGAGTGGCTGACGTTCGTGATGTCCACAGGCTTTATAGGCTGTTGGCGTCATGCCCGTGAGTTGCTTGAACTGGCGCGAGAGATGTGCCACGCTCGAAAACCCTGTGCGCCAAGCTATCTCCTTTATGCTCAAATCGTCATAGGTTATCAGTTCCTTAACATACTCCATGCGTTGCAACAAGTGGTACTTTTCGATGGTGCGCCCCTCGGCGGCAGCAAAGGTGCGGCTCAGGGTGGGGTAGTCGGTATGTAGGGTCGTGCCCGGCCATTCGGACAATGGCTGGCTTGTGCACTTGTCGTGGCGGACGTAGGTCATTACCGATTGCTTGATGCGCTGTATCAACAGGTCGGACTTGTTTTCGACCAGGTCAAAGCCTATGGCTATCAAAGCTTGGCGTATCTGCTCTAATTGCGCTTGGTCGGGTGTCTCAGCTATGTGTGCCTCGCCCAACGACACGCTATCGGGCGTGAGGCCGAGTTGTGACAGTGTGCTGGTGACGGCCATGATGCAACGGGGGCAGACCATGTTTTTAATGTGCAGTATCATGAGGCTGGGGGTGCAGGTTGTGCTGCAGTATCGGTTTGGGGGTGAAGAGAGTCAATAAAGTCTTTAATGTCGGTTTGCACCCGTTTGTATTGCGGGCATTCGGTGTAGGTGGTGTGCTTGCGCAGCATCTCCTCAATGGCCGCTGTGGCATTTTGGTAGGCCGACAGTTCGTTTTGCATTTGCACATTGTGCTCGGCCAAACGGCGTATTTCGCGCTCACGCTCGCGTCGCAACTGTTCGCACACCATGTTGAGCAGCGGCACAGCCACCCCGTCGCACAGGTCGTGGCCACGCATGTACAGATAGGTGGTTTCGGGCGTCAGTCCCAGACGCAGCAGCTCGTTGCGCAGCGGTTTGTAGGTGGAGCGCCCTTGCGGAAACTGGCGTTGCAACCGGGCTATTTTGGCATTGACAAGGTGGCGCAACTTTTCGAGCGTCTGTTCGGGGTGGTAAAAGTTGAGTTTGCCGAGCTGTACGATGTGGTAGAAGTCGAGCATGGAGAATTGCTTGTAGGTGCCGTAGCGGTAGCACCAGACGTTCCACACAAAGAGCGGCCAGATGGTTTGTGAGTATTGGCGCATAAAGCTCTCGAAGTCGAACAAATGGTGGTCGTTGAGTGTGGCCATGACACACACCTGCTGCATGGCCGGTGCGTAGCACTGGTAGTTTTCGATGGCATAGACGTAGGTGTGGAACACGTATGGGTTGTTGCACACCTCGGCCGAGGCCAGGGTGGCACCTTGCATCAGATAGTCGTAGTCGGCATCAACACAGGCAATCATACATTTGCCCAAACGCGGGCCAAGCTCGTTGGGCAGCGCTATCTTTTTGCCTTTGCACAACGAGGTGCGCGACGGCAGCATCACCTCAAAGTAATACTTGTCCGTTTCGAGCGGGCGCAGCAGGTTGCTCCAAAAAAACACATCGTCGTAGCTCTCAACGTAGGCCACTATGCGCTCGCGGGCATGACGCCCGCCAAGGCGGTTCATGGCCGACACGTATGAGGAGTTGATGTTATCTTTCAAGCGTTTCACGGTGAAGGACTTTTGGGTTGATAAGGGAGAGAGAACTTAGACGGTAATGTCGCCCACTTCGGTCACGGCGTCTTCCCAACCGTCCATGATGAGGGCTGGCGAGTGGGTGGTGAGCACAATCTGTGCATTGGGGTTGAGCTCGCGCACAAGGCCGATGAGGTGTTTTTGCCACTCAAAGTGCAGACTGGCTTCGGGCTCGTCCATAAACAACACATAGTGCTGCTGGTCCTCGGTGAGCACGGTGAGCAGAATGAGCAGTATTTGCTTTTCGCCGCTCGACAGTAAATAGGGCGGCAACTTTTCGTCGTATTGTATGAACTGCAGTTCGTTGCTTTGACGGTCGATGCGTTTTCCCGTCTCGGCAAATAGTTCGTCCACAATGTCAAGAAAGCGCGTTTTAAGGTTAGCCGCAATGGCCGCTTTGTCGCGTGCCTCGGGGTCGCCGCTTGTGAGCAGGGCAATCATGCGGTTGCCCACATTAACCTGGTAGTCAAGGTAGCGGCGCTGCACCAGGTAGAGCTGCCAGTCGAGCTCGGTGACGATACGGGCATCGTTAAGTGCACCAATAGGCTCGGACGAGAGCATTTTGCGGTCGAAACTGCGTATGACGTCGTAGTGAATGCCTGTGGCATCGCTCGGGTCGAACTCCATCTTTACTCCGAAGCGTGTGTTGCCCTGTATGTCGCCGGTGGTAGGCACGGAGCGCAGATGCTGTATGAGGCGGTTGAGAATGGTGCTTTTGCCCGCTCCATTGTGTCCGCTCAGCACATTGACGTCGGGGCGCAAGTCCCACACAATGTGCTTGTGTCCGCTCCACAGACTCGATATTTCGATGCGCTTGATGTGATTGGCTAATTTTATCATGGTAGTGCTCGTTTCGTTGTTTTATATATGTAAGCGTGTACAACAAAAGTAATGACATTTGTCGTAATGCGCAAGTGTGGGGCACGCTTTCGTCGACAGAATGAGTGGTTTCGTCGATTTTTAAGGTATTATAATACGATTGTGTTAAACCTTTGTACCAACTTTGCATCTCAATTACGTGTGCCGCTCATTGTGGCGCACCGAATGGGACGGGCGAATGCCTGCTGCTAACATTGCAATAAAACAATACAACACACTTATATGAAACACAAGTTATTACTCTTCATGCTATCGTTTGTGATGGCCGCTGGGGCGATGGCACAACGCTATGTTGTGACAGGTACGGCAGTCGAGTCAAGGTCGAAGAATGCTGTCGACTTTGCCACCGCGGTGCTACTGCGCTCAGACAGTACAGCTGTAACGGCAGCCACCACCGACGAGAACGGCATGTTCCGCTTTGAGCCTAAAGAGGCTGGCAAGTACATCGTAAAATTGTCGTATGTGGGTTTTAAGCCCCTTACGCGTAATGTGGAACTGACGGCTGAGGCCGACTCGGTGGGGCTGGGCACGCTGCTTCTGACATCGAACGACAAGGTGCTGGGCTCGGCTACTGTAACCGCCACCGCGTCACGCGTGGAACAAAAGGGCGACACTACCATGTTCTCGGCTTCGGCCTATCGTGTGCCCGCAGGTTCAACGCTCGAGTCGCTCGTCAAGCAGTTGCCGGGCGTGGAGGTGAGCGACGATGGCACCATAAAGTGGAACGGTAAAACCGTGCAGGAGTTTTTGATAAATGGCAAGGACTTCTTCAAGGGCGATACCAAGACTGCCATGAAGAACCTGCCCACCGAATTGGTGAGCAAAATCAAGGCTTACGACAAGAAGAGTGATTACACCGAACAAACTGGCATAGACGATGGTGAGGAGACAACCGTGTTGGACATCTCTACCAAACGCGAGCTGAACGAGTCGTGGGTGTCGAACTTGGACGTGGCATACGGCAATCATGACCGCTATTCAACCCGTTTCTTTGGTACCCGCTTTACCGACAAGACGCGTGTGTCAACCTTTGCTTCGCTCAATAACACCAACGACATGGGCTTTGGCGGTCCGCGTGGCTTTGGCGGCGGTGGCGGTGGTTTGACGGCCACCAAGCGCGTAGGTGTCGACTTCTCGTGGGAAAATGGCAAACAAAAGCGTGAGGCCGGCCGCTTGGAACTGGGCGGATTTGCCCTTTACAGCCACACGGGCACCGATGCGCTGAGCACAACAAACTCTGAAACGTTCCTTACCTCGGGCAGCAATTCGTTGTTTGGCAACAGCAGCAGTTTCAGCGGTTCGCACAGCACCAGCGTGATGAGCCGTTTACGCTTGGAGTGGAACCCCGACTCGATGACCAACATCAATTTCCGACCCAGTTACAGCTACTCGGAGTCGCGCAACAGCGGTAGTTCGCGCTCGGCCACTTTCAACAGCAACCCCTACGACCTTGACGGCATGGTGAGTCCGCTCGACAGCATCTTTGCCAGCAACTATGCCGAGCGCAATCCCGAACTGGCGGCCATCATGGTCAACACCAACAATCGCTTGTCAATGGGTGACAGCAAGTCGCACAATGTAAGCGCCAACTTGAACCTCGTGCGCCGTTTGTCGAGCAACGGACGTAACGTGTCGTTGCGTGCCAGTGGCGGTTATACCAAGAGCGAGAGCCATTCGTACGCTATTTCAAACATTGCATACAACCCGGCGTCTGGCCAAACCAACAGCTATCTTAACCAGTACAGCACAACCCCTGGGCGCAACTACAACGTGAGCGCACGTTTGGGCTATGTGGAGCCGTTGGGCAAGAATTGGTTTGCCGAGGCCCGCTATCAGTTCAGCTACAAATATAACAAGAGCGACCGCTCGCGCTACAACTTGAACGAGTTGAACACAACAGATTTCCCAGGGTTGAGCGACTACGATGCCAGCTTTGGCAGTACTGACGAAAGTGTGCGCCCGTCACTTGGCTCGCTGCCCACTTCGGACGAGATACTGAACAATGTGCGCGACGAAAACAACTCGCAGTATGCTACCTACAAATACACCGACCACACAGCCACCCTCGGCATACGTTACAACACAAGTGCGGTGCGCTTTAATGCCGGTGTAGACTTTAATCCGGAGCATACCAAGATGGCCTATAATCGTCCGAGCCAGGTTGACACGGTGGTGACCCGCAACGTGTTCAATGTGTCGCCGTCGGTGCGTTTGCGCTACAACTTTTCAAAGACCAACCGCTTGGAGATACGTTACCGCGGTTCGTCATCACAGCCCTCAATGACCGACCTGCTGGCTGTGGTTGACAACTCCAACCCCTTGAGCATATCGATGGGTAACCCGGGCTTGAAACCCTCGTGGAACAATTCGCTGCGCATCAATTACAATGGCTATAATGCCGACCGCCAGCAAGGCATGATGGTGGGTGTAGATGCCACGCAGACAAAGAACTCTATCTCTAACCGTATGGTGTATGATGCCAAGACCGGTGTGAGCTATTTCCGACCCGAAAACATCAGTGGCAACTGGGACGGCCGCGGCATGTTTATGCTCAATTCGGCCATAGGCAAGCAAAAGTTGTTCAACATCAACACCTTTACAAGTGTGAGCTATCAGAATGCGGTGGGCTATGTCAGCACCAAACCGAATGACCTGACTGTGACGGAGCAGACCTATGAGGGATACAGCAAGGTGTTTGAGCAGGCTGCCTCGCAAAAGAACACGACCAAAACGCTTGGCGTGGACGAAAACCTCAACCTCTCATACCGTTCAACCTGGTTCGATGTGGGCTTGCTTGGCAAACTCAACTATCAACATGCACGTGCCTCGGTGCAGCAAAATGCCAATATGGACACTTGGAACTTTGCTTATGGTGCCAATGCCAATGTCAACCTCAGCTTTGGGTTGAGCTTCTCAACCGACATTCGCATGAGTTCACGTCGTGGTTACTCTGATGCCTCGATGAACACCAACGAACTGCTGTGGAATGCACAAATAGCACAGTCGTTCCTCAAGAACAAGGCTGCCACATTGAGCATTCAGTTCTACGACATATTGCAGCAGCAGAGCAACGTGAGCCGCATGATTAGTGCCACACAGCGCACCGACTCGTGGAACAATGCCATCAACTCATACTTTATGGTGCACTTCATCTACAAGCTGAACATATTCCCCGGTGGCAGCAGCAAGAAGGGCGATGACAAGAGTGACCGTCCCGGCCCGCCCGATATGCGTGGCCCCGGCGGCATGCCCATGCGCCCGATGGGTGGCCCGGGCGGCGGTATGGGCGGACCTCACTAATTGCATTTTCGAACACCTACTTATGGCGCAACCATTTGCCGGATATTGGGCAGTTCGTGCACGCCCGGATATGGCAAGTTGGTTGCGCCTTTTTGTTTGTGGCAATTATGGCGTGTTGATGAAACATTGTGTAACTTTGCAGAGCATGAAAGTTACATTGACCGCATGGAGGACGAGTGTTGATGAAACATTGCGTAACTTTGCAGCCATAACAATCACATTATTATGAGTAAGAAGACTGACTATAAACTGAAGAACGAGGCTTTCTTGGTTGACAAGAAGCAACAAGAGGGCGTGCACGAACTGCCCAAGGGCGTGCTTTACGAAATACAAAAGAGCGGCAATCCCCAAGGGCGCCGCCCCGACCTGCGCAGCGTGGTGTGTGTGCATTATACCGGTCGGCTGATAAACGGGCGTGTGTTCGACGATTCGCGTCGCGACGGCATTCCCGCCGCCTTCCGCCTGTACGAGGTGATTGATGGCTGGCAAATTGCGCTGAGCCAGATGCGTCCCGGCGACCGCTGGACCATATACATACCCTCGCAACTGGCTTACGGCAGCCGCACCGATGGCGACATACCGGGCAATTCGACATTGATATTTGACGTAGAACTGATAAGCATAGCTTGACGCGATAAGAAAATGAGTGAAATACGTTTGGCGCGTCAGTCTAACATGGAACTGTTGCGCATAGTGGCCATGCTCATGGTGATGGTGCTGCACACCGGTTATGCTTCGTTTGGTTATCCGCGTACGGTTTGGCTTCAGGCAGAGCCCCTGCGTTGGCTCGGGCTGACCATGACCGAGGTGTACACCGTGGCGTGTGTCAACATATTTGTGCTGATAACGGGTTGGTTCGGCACCACATTCCGCACAAAGGGCGCGGTGCGCCTGGCCATACAACCAGTTTATGTCACCATAGTGCTTGCCCTGTATGTATGGTTGGCCGGCTTGCCGCAGCCGGCTGGCGCGATGGACTATGTGCGCCCTATATGGAACTATTGGTTCGTGTGCAGTTATTTGGTGCTTTACCTCCTTACGCCAATGCTCAATGCCTTTGTCGAAAAGAGCGATGAGGCTGCGCTGCGCCGTTTCTTATTGGTGTTCTATGTTATAACGATACCCTGCTCCTTTGTGTTTGCCGATTTGCAAAAAGGTTATTCGGCCGTGTCATTCGTCGGTCTCTATCTGTTAGGCCGCTATTTGCGCCTGTATGGTGCGGCGCGGTTGCAGCATTGGCCCCGTTGGCGTTTCGTGGCTCTGTATGTTGTGCTAATGGGCACAATGGGCCTGGTGGGGTGGGGCGCCGGTATGATGAGCCAAACGTTTATGAACGTGTTTGTACCCTTTGTGGTAGCCTACACCAATCCCATCACCATTGTTGCCGCAGTTGCCGTGTTGCTATTCTTCTCACGTGTCAGATTGCAAAGCCGCCTCGTCAACTGGTTGGCAAGCGGTAGTTTCGCAGCCTATTTGGTGCATCAAAACATATTGGTTCGTAAGGAATACTATGCCTATATCCGCCATTTGGCCGACGTCATACCCTCTACCCCCTTGTTCATGTTGGCAGTGTTGGCTTCAATCATCGCCATATATGTGATAAGCACATTGGCAATACAAGTAGTCATCAAAATAGTCAAATAACAGCAAACTGCCGACATTAAAGCAGAGGCCCTCACACTGACAATGTAAATTGTGCAGGTGAGGGCCTCTGGTGTCAATAAATATAATCAGCCAATGTTATTTGCCGCAGCAGCTCTTAGCCTTGTCGCAACTCTTAGCCTTGTCGCATTTGCTCGCCTTGCCGCATTTGCTTTTGCAGCACTGCTTGTTCTTGTTGCAGGTGGTCTGTTTGTTGCATTTCACGTTATATTTGCAGCGCACATCATCGTCCGATGCAGCCACCACCCGCACGTTGTAGTCAATCTTCTCAAGCGCCTTGATGAGTTTGGCCACGGTTGTTTTGTCTTCGTCATATTTTACCGTAACCGTTTGCTGTGGCACATTGGTCACAATATCCTTCACGCCTTTCTCAAAGCGCAAAGCCTTCTTTATCTTGGCCTCGCAGTTGCTGCAGTGCATTTGGGGCTGAGTGGTGAATACCACCGTTTCGATGTCCTTGGCCAGAGCCAGCGAAGTGCTGACAACCAGCATCATGATAAACGTCAAAAACTTCTTCATTGTCCAGTTGTGTATTAAAGGTTTGTAATCAATTCTGATGCGTCGATTGGGCATCGACGGGTTCCTAAGTCGCATTATAGTTTCCCCATGCCGCTACGCAGAGAGTTCGCCACCACGCTCACACTGCTCAGAGCCATGGCCGCACCGGCAATCATGGGGTTGAGCATGAAACCGCACAAGGGGTATAGCACCCCGGCAGCAATGGGCACGCTTACAACGTTGTAGAAGAAAGCCCAAAACAAATTCTCCTTGATGGTGCGCACCGTGCGGTTCGACAGTCTGATGGCCTGGGGCAGACGCATGAGGTCCGATGTGAGCAGCGTCATCATAGCCGTGTCGATGGCAATGTCGCTGCCTCGTCCCATCGCCACACTCAAACGGCCAACA
>OBCI01000321.1_pt1 | contig 10211 bp, 9 predicted proteins | sample 1495881 | NCBI WGS metagenome assembly OBCI01 (sample SAMN03418262, study PRJEB22391) | human gut metagenome | biome: human-gut; feature: organic feature; material: feces | host: Homo sapiens | place: Tanzania | collected 2013-01 | reverse complement strand
ACTGATGCTGTGATACGTCACCTTAGCGATGAACGCGAACACATCGTGTTTATTCTTTGGGGAAGTTATGCACAAAAGAAAGGACAGGTTATTGACCGTCAAAAACACCTAGTGTTGTGCTCAGCACACCCATCTCCCCTTTCGGCATACCACGGATTCTTTGGTAATCACCACTTTACGCTCTGCAACGATTATCTTATTCAACATGGTCAAACTCCCATTAATTGGTAACGACCTATAACACCTCGAAACAAAATGGACAGAATTCCTCCAATCATACAAGTGGGCAACGTGATGTTGTCGTCCGACATCTTCACCGAATATTTTTGCTGTGACCTTGATGCCTGTAAAGGCGAATGTTGTGTAGAAGGCGACAGCGGAGCACCTTTAACCATGGACGAAGTGGGCGAACTTGAAAGTGTGCTTGACGAGGTTTGGCCCGAACTGAGTGCCAGTGCGCAAGCCACTATTGACCATCAGGGCGTGGCATACACCGACTGTGAGGGAGATTTGGTTACAAGCATTGTAAATGGCAAAGATTGTGTGTTTACGTGCTATGGTAACAATGGTTGCTGCTTTTGTGCCACCGATAAAGCATATCGCGAAGGGCGCACGGCTTGGTGCAAACCCATATCGTGTGCACTCTATCCCATTCGCGAAAAGCGCTTTAAGGATGGCACAAGCGGACTTCAATACCACCGTTGGAACATTTGTCGTCCTGCAGTAAAGAAGGGTCGCGAGCTAAACTTACGCATTTACCAATTCTTGAAAGATCCACTCACACGTCGCTTTGGCGAAGAATGGTATAACGAACTTTGTGAAGTTGCCAAACAATTAGGCATTGAATAAAAATCTGCCTTCGCTATGAATTTGCGATGAGCATGTCCCAAGTCGTTATTGAGAGGGGCGCAAATTTTCCCGTTAGGTAGGGTGTTCAAAATCCGCCAATTTTTCCACGCCAAATACTGGAAACTTAGGGTAAAAACGAAAATGACAAATGACAAATGACACCTTAAATACTTGATAATCAGGCAATTAAGTGTCATTTTGTCATTTGAAATATTTCTTAATTCTGAGTTAACGAGTGTAAATGCCGATATAAGCGGTAAGAAATAAGTTTGGTTCTGCAACCCACATTTTGCTTTTTAAATTCGAAGAATGCATTGCGCGATTTTTTAAGCTTGAAGTAAAATACTGCCTATCGCTTCGTTATGGGCTGTAAGAACAAAATGAAAGCATTATGACTGAAATATAAGATTTATTAATCTTGTATTTTTTTATTTTTTTGGCGATTTTGGGCGTCAATCGTTAATTTTGCAAGGGGTGTCATTTTTGCGTCAAATGACATTTTGAAAATCGTACACTCTCGCGACACAAAAAAATAAATTTTTCCCCGTAAACACTGGGGAAGTGAGCCGATTTTAACATTTCGAAACGCCACAAATTTGCGAAAAATTTGGAATCCGCTTTTTCGTGTTGTAACTTTGCACTCGCAAGCTTGATAAAAAACGCTCCATTTTGGCGAAAAACGATTCCGAAGGAATTCCGATATCATTCCGAAGGAACACAACCACCATTTTGGAGCCATTTACTAACCCAAAAAAACACTACTATCATGACAAAAATTACTCCCATTGACATCACCAAGGGCATCTCTGGTAAATTTGGCATCGGCAAGTCAAGAATACTCCGCCACGAACAAGTGCAGCAACCGCATCCAGTTGGCTTAGTTGCTATGGCTTTTCAAACATCAATTAGGTTTGCTACAAATACCTAAACGAGAACCTGGTGGTGGTAATCCCTCTTAGTCTTTGATATATTCGCTCCAATCAACCAATCGCATATCACCTTTGCGGCGGAAGGTGTCGTGCATGGCAAAGGCTGCAGGCAAAATGTGGTGTGTGTGTCCGCCGTATGCGCCAGCTAATCGCATATATTCGCGCAAAATGGGGCGATAGTCAGGGTGCGCAATGGCTATAAGGGCTTCGGCTTTTTCGAGTGCCGACTTATTACGCAAATCTGCTACGCCATATTCTGTTACAATGGCATCAACGTAGTGCTCGGTGTGGTCTACGTGCGAGCAGAAAGGCACAATGCTGCTGATGCGGCCGTCTTTGGCTGTAGAACCGCAGGTAAAGGTGGCAAGCATGGCATTGCACGTAAAGTCGCACGAACCCCCTACCCCATTCATCATTTTGGTGCCCGAAACTTTGGTGGAGTTCACGTGTCCGTAGATGTCAACCTCGATGGCTGTGTTGAGCGAGCAAACTCCTAAACGTGCAATGATTTCGGGGCAGTTCGAGATTTCAGAAGGACGTAAAAGAATACGTCCGCGATAATCGTTCATGTTGCGATAAAGGTCCTGCAAATGCTCAGGGCTCAGGGTGAGGGCGCCTGTTGAAGCAGCCATTACCCTACCCTCTCGAATCAATCGCATGGGTTCTTCTTGCAACACTTCGGTGTAGATGGAGAAATTTGGCACCTCTTTCGATTCGCCCAAAGCACCCATCACGGCATTGGCACCACTGCCCACACCACTTTGCAGAATGAGCTTGTTGCGCGAGATGTAGTTTTGTTTCATATTCCACACCAAGAACTCTGCGGTGTGCTGACCTATGGCTTTTGTCACCTCGTTGCCAGGTGTCATGGCGCGTGCCTCGTCGGGCAAGTGCGTCATAACAATGCCTTTTACGTGTTCGGGCGATACTTCGATATAGGGCAAACCTATGATTTCGATGGGTTGTGTGATGCGTATGGGGGCACGAAACCAAGGGTCTTCGATCTCGTAAATATCGTGCATGCCGATGATGCGCGAGCTGTGCCAGGTGTTTAATTCAATGAAAACACCCTTTTCTGCCAGTCGGCAAATGGTGGGCGCAATGCCAATGCCCGCAGTAAGGTAGATGCGCAGTTTGCCACGCACCTCTTGCACATCGCAAGCCTCAATGATGCCCCATGTGATACGTCCCGTGAGTCCTTGGCGTAGGTGCGATGCGTTGTCCGACAGATTGAGGTCGGTGTAGCGCACATGTCCCGTGTTGTAGGCTTTTCGCATTTCAGGGTTGACACTAAAAGGCAAACGACGGTCTACAGCATCGGCAGCAGCAAGTTCTCCGTCGCAACTGGCGCCAATCGAGGCACCTGTTACCACGTTTACCTTAAATTCGCGTCCGGCTTCGTGTTCCTTACGCGCTTTGGCTGCTAATGCGGGTGTAATAACCTTGGGCGATCCTGCAGGACCAAATCCACCTACAGCAAGCAAGTCGCCATGTTGTATCATCGAAGCTGCTTCGGCAGCTGTTATTTCGGGAATCATCATGTTAGTAATTGTCTAATTATGCCGACAAATATACAAAAAATACTGCATACTGGTTTGCAGTATGCAATATTTTAACTAATTATGCACGCAATATGCACTTTTAGGCTATAGGATGCTGCTGACACGTGGTTATTATTCAAAAAAATAGGTATGCAGAAAGATTTTTGTGCTTTCTTGCATACCTATGAAATAGAGGTTAAAGGGTGTTGTATGTATTATTCACCCAATTTGGTTTTATATGCCAGCGCATACATGCGCACTTGCTTAATCATAGCGAGTAGACCATTTGAGCGGGTGGGAGAGAGGTGCTCGGTAAGTCCTATCTTATCGATGAAATAAAGGTCGGCATCGAGAATCTCTTGTGGGGTATGATGATTTACTACACGAATAACCAACGACACAATGCCTTTTACGATTAAAGCATCGCTCTCGGCACGGAAGTTGAGCACACCGTTCTCTTCGTCGCACACAATCCATACGCGGCTTTGGCAACCGTCAATAAGGTTCTGATCGTTTTTGTCGCACTCGGGTAGGGGGGCTTGTTCTTCGCCCAAGTCAATGAGCAGTTGGTAGCGATCCATCCAATCGTCGAGTTCGCAAAATTCTTCAATGATCTCGTCTTGTACTTCGTTGATAGTCATAATTTGAGGTGTATGGATTGTTTTTATTTTTGTTCAGAGATAAATTGCAGTAGGGTTTGTCCTACGCCACGCAATGTCTCTTTCGAAATGTGCTCGGGGGTGTCGTTCACGGTGTGCCATGTGGCACCAAACGAGTGTTCGCCCTCGATAAAGGGAATAATATCGATGGTAGGAATGCCAGCCACTTCGTTCATAGGGATGTGGTCGTCTTGTGCATAGCCACCTTCTATGTTTTGGAACAGTTTCTCGGCACCGGCACGTGTGGCTGCATCCCATACGCCAACCATGACGTCGCGTGCATAGCGCATGCTCATGCCTTCGTAGGCAAAACGTGCATCTTGTCCGCCAACCATGTCGAGCAATATACCGAATTTGGCTTGATAACCAGGCACGTGTGGGTTGGCAGCCCAATATTGTGAACCCAAGCACCAGTCGCTACCATCTTGAGGGGCTTTGTCGCTTGCCCAATAGGGGGCACCATAGTCTTCAGAATCGAAACAAATAAAGTCAATGCCAACATTGGGGTTGAGTGCTTTGAGATTGCGTGCTAACTCGAGCATTACGCCCACACCACTGGCACCATCGTTGGCTGCCATCACGGGGGTGTGGTGTTTGGCAGAATCGGGGTCAGCATCTGCCCAAGGACGGCTTTCCCAGTGTGTGCAAATAATGATGCGTTCGGCTAACTCAGGGCGATAGGCTGCAATGATGTTGCGTGAATGAAGCATTTTACCGTCCCAAGCTTTTAAATCGGCTTTTTGTTCGGTAACGCTGAGACCGAGGGCTTTAAAACTCTCTACAATATAGTCGCCACATTGGCGGTGTGCCTCAGAATTTGGCACGCGTGGACCAAAGCTGCACTGCTTCACAATAGAAGCATAGGCTGAGTCGGCACAAAATTGCACGTTAGTTACGGCAATGGTGTCGCGGTTTTCTTCTTGCTCGCTGTTCTTTTGACTTTTGCATGCAGTGAAAGCAAGGAGTGCAAACGACAGTACGGTTAATGCAATGTATTTCATATTCTTTGAGATGAATGCGTTGTGTGGGTGAGATGTAATGGGGTGAATTTTTGTGTGAGTTTACAAGTGAAGTCCTTGCGTACTCACAATGAGATTTACCAGGAAAGTTCTGAAAAATCTTGGCATTGCTGCATCACGCGCAACCAATTTCCGCCCCATATTTTTTGCAAATCGTGCGAGGTGAGGCCTTCGGCAACGAGTAAGCGTGTGAAGTTGATGAGTTCAGAAGCGCATGCACAACCTGGCACACCACCATCGCCATCAAAATCGGTGCCTATGCCAACATGGTCAATACCAGCTACGTCAATCATGTGCATGAGGTGGCGCACACCATCGTGAATGGTGGCAGGGATGCCTTCTTCCTCTAAACGCAAAAAGCCGTGGTAGAGTGTAACCTGTGCCACTCCGCCCACTTGGGCAAGAGCGCGAAGTTGGTCATCGGTGAGATTGCGTGGATGGTTGCACATGGCGCGACTCGAGGCATGCGAACACACGATAGGAGTAGCGCTGCATTGCAAAGCATCGTAGAACGAGGTTTCGGCTGCATGGCTTAGGTCGACCATCATGCCACAGCGATTCATTTCGCGCACAACATCGCGACCAAAGTCTGAAAGTCCACCATGACGCTGTGTGGAACGACGGGCAGAGTCGCAAATGTCGTTATCACCATTGTGGCAGAGTGTGATATAGACCACACCCATACGGGCGAATTTTTCAATATTCTGCAAGTCTTTGCCTATGGCATAACCATTTTCGATGCCACGCATGATGCTGAGTTTCCCTTCGAGTTTGTGGGCGTAGAGCTGTGCTGGGGTGCAAGCTAAAGCCACACCTGGTGCGTGCGCTACACGTTCTTCTATCTCGTTTAACGTGCGAAGTGCTTGGGCTGTAGCAGCTGCTGAGGCTTCAGTATCGCAATCGCCTTGTGGTAAGTAGGCTACCATTGTGCTTACGTCAAGGTGTCCTTCGCGCATTTTTGGGAAGTCGACAAGGAGTTTAGGGTCGCGGCGCTCTAAGTTAACTTCTTGCTCGAAGAACATAGGGGTATCACAATGCGAATCGAGTGTGAGCACACTGTGGTGTATGCGACGGGCTGTGGCAAATTGGCGAGCATCGTCTACGAATTGCTTGAACAAGGGCATCATACATGTGTCGCCTTCGGTAATGAAGCATTCGGGATGCCATTGCACACCTATGATAGATTTCATTTCGGTGCTTTCAATGGACTCGATTACGCCATCAGCCGATTGTGCCGTGATGCGGAAGTGTGGTCCACAACTATCTACTGCTTGGTGGTGAAATGAGTTGACCGCAAAACGCTTGCCTAATAATTGTTCAATGCGCGACCCTTCAACTGCTTGCACAAAGTGGGTAGCTGTGGCGCGGTCGGCTTTTTGTGAGTGCTTAATGAGTGGGGCTTGGGGTAGGGAGGTGGCAATGTCTTGCATCACTGTGCCCCCTAAGGCAACTGCCAACATTTGTATGCCGCGGCATATACCCAACATAGGGATTTGGCGGTTGTAAGCCAAGCGCGTTAGGGTTAATTCAAAAAGATCGCGCTCGCTGTTGATGCCACTTAAAGCAGGTACAGGGTCTTCGCCTACTAAGATGGGGTTAATGTCGGCACCTCCCGAGAGCAGCAAGCCGTCGATGCGGTCGAGTAAGAGCGACACGTTGACATCGGGCATGCGTTTGGGGGCAATAATTACGGGTATACCACCCGCAGCCTCAACCGAACGAAAATAGCCGGGAGCCAATTGCAACTGACCCTCGGAATAGTTTGCGGTTATGCCGATAAGCGGTTTGGCACAAGGTTGTGCAGCTAAAGCAAGGGCTTCGGCATTAAATTGTTCGACCAATGAATCTACACTCATTGCTTTTTGTTTTTGCTTTTATGTCCAGGGCCAGCAGGAAACCAACCCTTATCCACTCTTTTTTGTTGGTCAAAGATTTCGATAATCGACCATAGGGCCGAGAAACCAGTTACACCCATCACTGCACTGAGCAAGGTGTGTGTAACAAACAAAGCACCGACAATACAGCCGATGCCTACAACTAAAAAAATCCACCACAGCCGTGTGCCATAGTAGTATTCGGTTTTTATAACAACAGGATGGAACGCACCAATAATAAGAAAGGTGGTCAACCCTATCAATGCTCCGGTAAATGTCATGTTGGGTAGAGTTGGAGTTGAAGGGTGGGGGAGTTAATGATTTTGTCGAAAGTTATGCCTCACTGCAATGGATGATTTTTACGATTTATCCAATAAAGAGGTATCATAATTTTTAAAGGGTGGTTCTAAGAATTCAGAACCATTCTTAGAACCACCTTTATGCCATGTGTAGGCGTGTTAGTTGTCTTCGGGAATTACCACGGGTACGGCACGATTGATGCTCTGTTCGAGCGAAATGAGCGTTTCGGTGGAAATTACGCCTTGAATTTCCTGAATGTGGTTGTTGAGCAAATCCATAAGGTGCTCATTGTCGCGCGAGTAAAGTTTTACAAGCATGGTGTAGGCACCTGTAGTGAAGTGGCACTCCACAATTTCGGGAATTTTTTCGAGTTCTTCAGCTACGCCTTTATACATAGAACCACGTTCGAGTTTGATTCCGACATAGGTACAAGTGCTATAGCCAATAGCTTTAGGACATACATTATAACCTGAGCCTGTAATGACTCCAGCTTCTATAAGGCGTTGTACGCGCTGGTGGATGGCTGCACGCGAAACACCGCATACGGCTGCTACATCCTTAAAGGGAATACGCGCGTTGACTGAAATAATTTTTAAAATTTTCAAGTCAAGCTGGTCTACCTTTTCCATATTAATGTGTTTTTTTTCTTTTGTTTTTTATTATTGCAAAGGTAATACAAGGCGTTTACATTGCAAAGTGAAAACCTAAAAAACTTTTTACTTTCATTGTGGTTTGGGCAAGGTTTGAGGATTTCGAAGGGGCTGAGGTTAAAAAAGTGGGTTTTGCTAAGGAAAATCATCCTTTGACAAATGTGATTCGTCTTCTTAAAAGTAAAAGAAACGCATCCTTTAATACCCATAATTTTTAATAGGTCAGCAAACAGATTTCTAAATTCTTCAACGACCTTTAATCTTGCCTACTTTCCTTTGTTAAAAAAGTTGTTAGGGTCGATTTTCGAAATGGTATCGCGCATGGCAGTATCGCCTTTAAGATTTTCGAACTTGAAGTAGTCCATAAATCCCATGTTGCCATCGCGCAGTGCTTGTGCCAATGCTTTGGGCACTTCAGCCTCTGCTTGAATAACTTCGGCACGAGCCTGTTGTGCTTTAGCCTTCATTTCTTGTTCGGTAGCTACAGCCATAGCACGACGCTCTTCTGCCTTAGCTTGGGCAATATTCTTGTCGGCATTGGCTTGGTCCATTTGCAAGGTAGCACCAATATTCTTACCCACGTCGATATCGGCAATATCGATAGAGAGAATGGTGTAGGCAGTACCTGCATCCAAACCCTTAGAAAGCACAAGTTTAGAGATAGAATCGGGGTTCTCGAGTACTTGTTCGTGAGTTTCGGCAGAACCAATGCTTGACACAATACCTTCGCCTACACGCGCTAAAATAGTGTCTTCGCCAGCACCACCTACAAGTTGATGAATATTGGCACGCACGGTTACACGTGCCTTGGCAATGAGCTGAATACCATTCTTTGCCACTGCTGCTACGGGCGGTGTGTCGATTACCTTGGGATTTACGCTGGTTTGAACGGCTTCAAAAACATCGCGACCGGCAAGGTCGATAGCGGTGGCTTTCTCGAAAGAAAGGTCGATGTTCGCCTTTGAAGCAGACACAAGGGCGTGTACAACACGTTGTACGTGTCCACCTGTCATGTAGTGAGCTTCGAGGTTGTCGCGTGTGACTGTGCGAAGTCCTGCTTTATGTGCCTCGATAAGACTGGGTACAATGATGTTGGGGGGCACATTACGAATGCGCATTAAGAATAGTTGGATAAGCGAAATGTGTACACCTGAAACTTTGGCACTGAGCCACAAGAAGAAGGGTACAAAATGGAAGAAAATGCTTAAAAAAACGATAGCAGCTATTATAATCACTGCAATCAATACGGGAGCTTCAATCATGTGGGATGAATTGGTATTAAAAGGGTAAGTAAAATTTGTTAGCATCGTATTACGATGGTCGTTGCAAATATACGCAATTATTTGAAATGTGCTATGTTTATGTAAGTTTTTTAATGATTTTGCTGACAACTTTATAAGTTGGATGCTTCTTTAAATACTGTAAAAGTGCGTGAGTGGGCAAAAAATGGAACGACGCTTGTAAAATTTGGCAAAGGCATTGTGTTTAATCAGAATTGTTACAATAACTATTGATGAGTTGTAATACAATAGTATACATTGCATTTTATAGTGCTATTTTTGTAACTTATGTAGGTTTTTAAACCGCTTAAAACAATTCTAAAAAAATTATCTAAAAAATAACTTGTTTTTGTGTGTGATTTTCGATTATAATCTCTATCTTTGTCGAATCAGAGTTTCAAAATGAACGAAAAAACAAAAACTCAGATAGTGAAAAAAATACCTTATTAATTACTTTTATAAACCTAAGATTATGGCAAATCCCTTTATCAAACGCATACTCTTTAGCGGAGTATTGTGTGCCGGAGCGGCTTTGATGCTGACAAGCTGCTTGGACGACTCCTATGACTTGAACAAGGTGGACCTTCCTATGGGACTTGGCAGCGACGGACTGGCTGTGACCCTTGGTAACACCGAAGATATTATGCTTAACGACATCCTTGATACGGATGAGTCGGTAAAGCTTGATGCTAACAACCTTTATTATTTGGTTGAAAATGGTAGCACCAATATTAACATGAAGGTGGATGGCTTCAGTACAAATATTGCTGATACAAAGCTTAACATGAACGCACCGGTTCTTTCGTTTGCCGACGTGAAAAGTTCTGTAGAAGAAAAATTAGGCACTTCGCTTGGAAATGTTACCTCAGTGGCTGTAGACAATGGCTTGAGAAGTACTGGTAAGGCTGATGGTTCTGAAGCATTGGATTTTGAGGTGTCGGGTATGCAGTCAGATGTGACTTATCTTAAAGACCTTGTAGTTGAAGATACAGACGTAAAACTGATGCTTCACACAGCTAATACTCCTGCGAACATGCCTTTGGGCGTAATTAGCATGAATGATGTAGAAATTACGCTTCCGTCTGTGCTGAGAGTAAAAGAAGGTTCGTT
>OBCI01000320.1_pt1 | contig 10225 bp, 5 predicted proteins | sample 1495881 | NCBI WGS metagenome assembly OBCI01 (sample SAMN03418262, study PRJEB22391) | human gut metagenome | biome: human-gut; feature: organic feature; material: feces | host: Homo sapiens | place: Tanzania | collected 2013-01 | reverse complement strand
ATGTAACGACCATATTGGAAGTAGAGACTCTCGAGATAGTATGCGTCTGCAGTCTTCTTGTTTTCTGCGTTAGCATTGTAGTACTTGAGGAGTTCCTCAGTAGTCTTATCAGTGCATACGTCAGCAATATTGAGTTCTGCACGGTTCATGTAGCTACTAAACTTAGCTACGTGGTCTTTGTACAATGTTTCATAATCCTTAGCAGTAGCTGCAGTGAGGCGTTCTTGTACGTTGGCAGCAATCTTAGCAGCGTCTTCACCGCTCTTGCAACCAGCCTTAGTAGCGTCAAAGTCTGTAGCAGCTGCGAGGAATACGTTCACCCACTCAGCATTTTCTACGTGGATACCCAAGCTGTCTGTAGTAACTGTAGCATCCTCGTTAGCGAGCACCTTGTAAGCAGCGTTGTATGAAACAAGTGTCATCTTACCGCTGAAGCTTGCACCGCCATCAGCATAAGTTACCTTACCTGCACCAATCTGAGTATCGGGCTTGAAGGTTACCTTGAGGTTGAGCTTATCAGTACCCTTAGCTTCGTAGTGAGCTACGAGCACCTTGTCGGTAGCTGAAGTGAAGTAACGACGTGCATAAGTAGTAGCTTCGTCGCTGCTCTTATAGTTCACACCACCTACACCATTGATGATGTCGAGGTAGCGTACATATTCTTTCACAGGCTTTTCTTCGCTGTCGAGTGAGAAAGCACCGCTCATGTCGGTAACCATGATAGAACCAAAGTTCTGGTACCAACCACGAGAGTTGTTTTCGCTACCACCATTGCCTGTGCTACCCTGCCAGAGTGTCTTTTCGTTGAATTGAAGTTCATCCTTGAAGATGCCACCACGGATGGTAGTACCGAGTTGACCATTACCCAAGGGGAGTGCATATTCCATCCAGGTGTCTGAAACACCTGTCTTAGCTACGGGCACGTTGTACCAAAGTGCGTACTTGCTGATGTCAGCAGGACGCTTGCCAGGTTCAACAGCGCTATATTCGCTATAAAGGTATTCAGGGCTAGGAGTGATTTCAGTGATGAAGAATTTAGAACCCTGGTCACCGTTAGCGGCACCTGCATCGTTCCAAAGGGCGAGGAAACCATCGCGGTTGTTCAAGTAGTTGTTGGCAGAACCAGCAAGCTTGATGTAGCTAGGTTCTTCGCTACCAATTTTGAATGTACCATCGAAGTAAGTGGTGTAGGTTGCATCGTAATCAGTCAGTGTAACACTCTGCAAAGAAGTGCGTGCAGAACCTTCACTACCCTTAACCGCCATTACCTGACCATTGGCTGCATTGATAAAGCGATAAGTGTTATTTGCTGTTTTGTAAACGTGCCACAAACCCTTCAAATTACTGGGTTGTGAGGCGTTATTCAACTTCATGTTACCACCATCTGCATAGGCGTCGTCTATGCTCACATAGCCACCCTTACCATTGCGGATAGTATAGTATTTTTCGTAAGCAGTTTCAAATGCAGAAGCATCGATCAACATAAATTGTGAGGCATCGGCAGCCTTGTCCCAACGTACCACACCATTCCAATTCACCATGTGCAAGGTTTCAAGGTTGGCAGTGCCTGTTGAGCTATAAATGTTGCAATATCCGTTAGTAGCAGCGGCAGCAACCACATATGTTGCAGCTTCAGCCTTTTCAACTAATTTAAAGCATTCGTTGTTCTTTTCAGGAACCGCACCTACATAGAGACCTGTGCCCACATTCTTAATGTAGTATTCGCCGTTGTCAGCCTTTTCGAAAACCCAAATGCAATCGTTACTATAGCTAGCGGTTTTTGAACCCATCTTGTCGCCATTTGCATAAGCGAAGAAAGAAGAGTGGAGCTTGTTGCCAAGGTAAACGTGTTTGCCTGCAATGTCAGTACCCTTTACTTCGCCAGTATTCAAAGCAGTGATGGCGGCCTGCAACTTTTCGATAGCTGCTTTGTATTCGTCCTTAGTTGTAGGTGTAGTGCTAGGAATAGCTTCGAGGGCAGCAGTAGCATCGCGATAGAAGAACTGGTAGTTCTGAGCATCCTTAATTTGACCTACCAAATTGTTATAATCGGCTTCCCAATCAATTGCTCCTTCAAAGAAGAGTTGGTTATTGGTATCTCCTGCATTCCATTCGCCCAACTGAACGCCAACGCCAGTACCACCAAATTGGTTCATACGTTTTGTTTGACCTACGCGTTGCAATTCGTAGTATTTTTCTGCTGAACCATTGACAATAGACATTTTAACGGCATTCTCTTTGGTTGTAGTAATGAAGCGTTCGTTGGCAAAGCCTACGTAGTTGCCGCTTTTACTCTTCATAATGAAACTGCTCTGTGTGCCAATAAGTTGGAACATAGTGGCATCACCTTTTTGAGCTACAGTTTGCATCTTGTTGCCTGCGCCTTTGTCGCTCAAGTAGTTACCCGATTTAAATTTAACGGGATAATACTCAGGAGCATCCTCGGTGCTAAAATCAGGCAACGCACTCTGTGCACTCGCGATTAAGCAAGCGAACAATGCAAAGAAGAAAAGTGTAAATCTTCTCATAATAGTTAGTTGTTGATTTGTAGAATTTGGATATTTGTTGTGATTGTTTTTCAATACTTTTTAGAGTAGCTTGCAAAGGATGCACACTACTCCGCTGCAAATGTACGAATAATATTTTTTATTTGCAAATGTTTTCTCAACCTTGCAAATATTTGGTTTTTAATTGATAAAACAGAATGCGGACCGAAGGTCTTAAACGCATTTATAGCATAATGTTTGCTATAAGGAATATAAGACTTTCGGTCCGCTTTCTTTAGAATTTTAAATTGCTTAAAACGCAATTATTTACCCCATTCGCTGGGATTTTTGCGCCATTCGTGGAGCATGTCTACGTGTTCAGCCTTGATGTAGCCTGTTTGCAATGCTACTTCTACCACCGATTCGTAGTTTGTGAGTGTAGTAAGTTCTACCTTAGCATTGTTGAATGCCTCTTCAGCTACGGGGAAACCATAAGTGTAGCTTGCTACCATGCCGATAACCTCGCAACCATGTTGACGAAGCGCTTCTACTGCCTTCAAACTGCTACCGCCTGTTGAGATAAGGTCTTCAATAACCACTACCTTCATGCCCTCTTTCAAGTCACCCTCGATGAGGTTGGTCATGCCGTGATCTTTGGCCTTAGAGCGTACGTATGCAAAAGGCAAACCCAATGCGTCGGCTACTAAAGCACCTTGTGCAATGGCACCAGTGGCAACACCGGCAATCGCGTCAGCTTCGGGATATTTCTCGGCTACAATGCGGCTCAGTTCTAACTTTACAAAGCTGCGCAATGCGGGGAAGGCAAGTGTTTTGCGGTTGTCGCAATAGAAGGGCGACTTCCATCCGCTTGCCCATGTAAAGGGCTGTTCGGGTTGCAACTTGATGGCCTTTACGTTAAGCAGTTTTTCTGCAAAAATCTTTTCAAGAGTGCTCATGATATATGCTTGTTTTGTGTGAACAATGTTTTACTATTGTGCAAAAGTAACGATTTTTTTGCTTATAGCGCAACACACGTTCATTAAAACGTATTTTAGACATCTTATCTAATGAATAAATATTAGAGTGTGTCTGAATAGTTTTAGAATATTTAAATGAAAATTTGAATAAAAATGGGTCCTACAAATTCCGAAGGCATTCCGATATCATTCCGAAGGCATACAATAGTCATCTCGGAGGATGAAAATATGCAAATTGCCACAGTTTATGCAATTAGCCTAAAAGTGGGTGTTTAGGGGACATACACAATCTTGTAGGTATGGCATTGGGCATCTGTGATTACTTGCAACAGATATACACCCGACTCCATATTGTGCAACGAGAGGTCGACATGGTTAGGGGTATTCGCATTCACTTGTTTGAGCAATTTTCCACCCATATTCCATAATTTGAGGCTGCGTATAGCCTTACCCGTAACAACCACCCTATTGTCTTGGTGCTGCATATTAACAGTGGGTGTAACTACATCCTCGGTCTTTGTGAGTAGGTCTTGATAAAGTGTGAGAATGTCTCCCTCGCGCTTTAGGTAGTAGGGCCATTCTTGTGGATTTGCCAACTCCACATCAACCCCGTCTACTTGTCCCATAACCTTAAGGCGATAAATGTGACCGTCTGCCCAAGGCAGATTGCTTTTGCGCAGCCAATAGCTGAAAAGGGGAACCTCGAAGGTTGAGGAAATGCTCACGTAGTCATCGATGCCGCGCACAGGACTTTGTTCGCCTGTGAGCACGTCTTCGCAGAGCATGCGCACTTGTCCTTCGTAGCTCATATCATCGGATGTGCGCAGCGATACACCGATTTTAAAAATCGATAGGGCTGATGCGTCCACTGTGTTCGATTCTATTCTATCGTTTGAGTCGTCGGCAAAAAATACCTCAGCCTTTGCTATGAGCGGTCTTTCGGGTGCTTCTACCACTGTGATATAGGCAGTGTCTTTGTCGTGGATAGGGTTGATGGGGTAGAAAAGCGTGTCAGCTTCGTCGGCAGAGAGGGCGAGTTTTATTTGATAGCGATTGGGGGCAAGGTGTGTAGGCACAGAGAGTTCAATGGGTATGTCTGCTTCGCCAAAACCTTCAATCTCTGTAGGCTGATCGGCACGGGCATCGAGCACCACGGCATTGCTGTCGTTAAGTAGTTGTAGGCGTAGGTAGCAGTCGCGAGGTACACCATTGAGGTTTTTTATGGTGAACAATACTTGTGCTTTTTTGCCTTGTTCAGCATTGCTTGCCAATTTGGGCTGTGCCATGAGTTGAAAATGTGCACTATCACTGCATATTTCAGAGATGCGTGCTGTGGAATCGCTTAATTCCACTTCGATGAGGGGGGATTTCTTTATGGGTAAAAAGTCATCCCAAGTGCCATCTTCTTTGCGTGCAGTGCAGATGGGGACAAGACGATAATAGCCTGCCGACAAACTGTCTAAACGGATGTGTAAAGGTTGAGGCTGATTGATAAGGTAGTCTGTGCCCATAAAGCCATTGTGGTCAGTGCCATATAGGCGTTCGGTGAGTCCACCTGTGGTATGATTGTCTGAGTATGCCACGCGCATAAGTTGACCATTGGAGTCGTATACAGCCACACCTATATCGCCTTTAAAGGGATTGCCTCTGTTCACAAAAGAGTTTAGCTCGAGCGTAAGTGGTTGTGTTGTGCTAAAAGTTTTGTGGGTAATATCTTTTATTGTGAACGAACCGCCTTCGTTGCACATCAGTTGTGGCGATGTTTCTAACAGTCCGCGTTCGATGTCGGGATATTTACCATTATTGGGGTGGGCAAGTATGGCTGTAAGGGCACGGTTAAATGCCAAAGGTTTGCCTTGAAACTCGCTGCCCGTTTGCGACAGACTGAGGTTGGTTAGCGAGTAGTAGGCATCGCCTTGACCATCCCAACCAAAATTCATGTGGAAGAGTCCGTTTTCGTCAAAACCATCGGTTACCCAAGCATGTCCTGCTGCAGAACCTGCAGGACGACCTTCTAAGTATACGGGACATCCATTGAGCAACTCGTGTCTTATTATTTCAGCAAAACGGCTTGGTCCTTCATTTGCTTTGGTGACGTATGCGGCTGCATAGTCAAAATGTTTTTGCAAGGCTTGATAAGCCACGAATCCTTTTGTGCTACTTGCACTGGGCGTGTATTGCATAAACGAGGCTATGCCCACGTCATTCATCAGCAAGGCTACAGCGTTTTCTTGTTCAGGGGTGGCGTATACGGGATATTGATAGCTCGGCAACATATTAGCCCAATCATAGTGCGACTGACTGAAATCTGCCTTCTTTGTTTCTTGATAATAGGTTACGGTATATTCATTTTCGCCACGTCCTTGGGTTGGCCATTGATGGTAGTACATTAACTGCGCAATAGCTGTAGCCACGCATCCGGTATAGGGGTGGCCTGTCATCGCATTGAATGGGTGTGATTGTCCCCACTTGCTTTTTAACAAGGGCAAAACGCTTTGGGCAAAAAGTCCTGTGCGAGAATTATTTTGACAAACGCTGACATTCCCTTCTTTCAATACCTCATAAGTTTGTTGGTAAGCAGCTAAAAGCAGTTTTACACCAGGATTGGCATGTAACGTGTCGAGTGTCCCTTCAGTGCTATAGGCGAGCACTTCGCCCATTTGGTCATCGCCTGCCACAATCACAAAGCCATGTCCCTGTGCATCGTTATAGATGTAATAAGGCCTATTTTTCTGCACATGACTGTTGGCAGTCCGATTTTTTACTTCATTGCTTTGCAACAGTTTAACGTATTTCTTCGCGATAGAAACCGCTCTTTTAGGACTAACATCTTTTGCCCCAACCATAAGGTTTAGGGAAAAGAACATACTCAGTATCAGAGTAAAAAGAGTAATTTTATGTGTGTGGTAGGCTCTTTTATTCATTGTGTATAGTGTTTTATCTTTAGGGTGGATTGCTGATAATGCTTTTAATTTTTGCGTGGAAATATCTTTTCCATGTGAATATAAATTTCCGCATTAGGTATTTAGCCTACAAAGGTAAAGGTATTTTGCCAATAAGCCTTATTCTTTGTCTTGGTAATAGTAATAATCCTCTGCAATCATTTGTTCTTCTGTCATTTCTTCATCTAGCACAGCGTTATAAAACACGCGGTTGTTTTGTCTTGGCGTGTTTCTTCTTTGCTGTTGCTGTTTCTTTTTAGGGTATTTCTTTTCTTGTAATGATTTCTTTAAGTTATACAACGAAAAGACTAAACCCAAAGATAATATAATGATAGTCCACATAACAATAAGATTTTTCACAAAGGTATAAAAAAAATGGTCTATTCGTAAACTTGGCAAATAAGAAATCTGTTAGCTCGGGATGAAGCATTGTAAAAGTGGGCAAAAAACAAAAAGTTATGATAAAGAAATAAAGTTTCGGTTTCATCCCGTCTTGACTAAATCTGAAGCTTGAGTCATTAACAATGAAACTGTATAGCAGTCCAACCAACAATTCCGAAGGTGTATTTTCCGTATCGTTCTTCGTTCGGTTCTCGTTCGGTTCTCGTTCGGTTCTCGTTCGGTTCTCGTTCGGTTCTCGATCGATCTTCGTTCATCCTTCGTTCATCCTCCGTTCGTTCTCCGTTCGTTCTCCGTTCGGGAATCGAAGATCGATCGAAGATTGATCGAAGAACGAACGGAGAATCATCGGAGGCAAGACGGAGATGTATCGAAACTCTAATGGGAAACCAAGGGAAAGGCGACGCGAACAAAAACTTTATTTTTTATCACTTAAATTCAAATTATTATGGCAAGACTTACTCCTGAATTCATCACTTTTCAGCGCCATTACATAGCGTGTATTGAATATCAATGAGTTACGTCAAACTAATGGGTGACTTTGGGTGGCGCATTGACGAAGTCTGGAAAACTTACAATAACGCAATGAATTGCTTCATGATTTTAAAAGTTTAGGGTAAAATGCGTGTGAAAATACGGGTGTTTTTAATAAAAGAAAATGCTAAGCTATTGAAAATCAATGACTTAGCATTTTTAAGCGTGCGCCTGATAGGACTCGAACCTACACGTCGTGAAACACCAGATCCTAAGTCTGGCGCGTCTACCAATTTCGCCACAGGCGCGCTATTGTAGTGCAAAGATACAAACTGACAGGCAATGGACAAAGCATTTGCTACAGAAATGTAGAAAAGCTTGACTTGGACAGAGAATTGGACAGGGAGCTGAACAGAGAATAGAACAGAGACTTGGACAGAGCCAGATGTCAAGTGTAAACATAACGAAAGCGTTCCGAAAGTGTCGGGCTTGTGCCGGACGCATTCGGAACGCTTTTCATGTGTATTTAGTTGTGTGGCTTGTCAGCCGTCAATATGTGTGCGGTGCTTGATGGATGCCACACTCATGCTGATGACGCGTGACTTAGAACACAACCTTCTGACCATTGATAATGTAAACACCCTTTTCGGCCTTGTTTACACGACGGCCACTGAGGTCGTAGATGGTTTTGATGGTGCTGACAGGCACATTTACCACCTTGTTCACACCAGTGGGCAGACCGGCGCTGAGGTCGATGTCGAGAGTGGCGTTGGCTGAGATGTCATAAGTTGCCACCTTGTTGTCGTAACGTACTGAAACCTGACGGTCAACGTCCTGGTTGTTGGTGATGCGCACCTCGCTCCATTCCTCGTCAACCGTGTAGTTGCCCTGGGCCTTGAGGCCCTTCACACTACCATTTTTCCATGCCGAAGGCAGGGCGGGAAGGATTGTGATGACATCGTCGTAGCTCTGGAGCAACATCTCGGCCACACCGCTGGTGCAACCATAGTTACCGTCGATCTGGAAGGGTGAGTGTGCGTCGAACAGGTTGTAGTAGCAACCACCTTGACCGGCCATGGCGATGGTGTAAGACGTTGAGTGACGAAGCGCGCGCTGCAAGTTGTAGTGAGCCTTGTCACCGTCGAGGCAACGGGCGTAGGTGTTTGTCTGCCAACCCATTGACCAACCGGTCACATCGCCCTTACGGGCAATCATGCCGTTGTAAGCTGCCTGGAACTGCTTCACGCTGTCGGCGTCTGTGGCAAATGCGCTTACCTGGTTGAAGGGGTAGAGACACATGAGGTGTGAGAGGTGACGGTGATCGGGATCAGAGAGTTTGTTGTTCTTCCACTCTGAGATGCAAGGCTTTTCCTCTGACCAATCTACGCCGCCGGGATTGTAGTTCTCAACCCACACACCCTTGTCAAAGTTGTTGTAAAGGTCTTCGAGTTCGGCCATCTCAGCTGCAGTAACAGGCGACTCGTCACCAAGTTCGGCATAGCCTGCGAACAAGTCCTTCAAGCCCTGATAAGCTGTTTGCTGGGCAAAGGCTGTGACGTCAGTATTGCCATGTTCAGGACTCCACTCGCCCTTAATTTCATACTTGCCATTGGCATCCTTTGTAGCGAGGCTCTTGGTAAAGAGGGCATTCTGGTACATTACGGGGAGTGCCTTCTTAAGGAAGTCGCGGTCGAGCGTGTACTTGTAGTAGCGCCACAGGTGGTCGCAATACCAGGCACCGAGTGTCTTTATGCTGCCATTGAACCAGGTTGAAGTACCACCGAAGATGTTGTTCTCAACAGCTATAGTCCAGCCCTTAGCACCACTCTTGATATTCTGTGCCAAAGCTACCCAAGGAGAGTTGGGAGCCGAAGCCAGGTCGATGATGTTGTAGAGGAAGGGCAGGTGCATCTCGCTGAGGTTGGTGGGGTCAGCGGGCCAGTAGTTCATCTGTACGTTGATGTCGGCGTGGATATCGCAGTGCCAGAAGTCGGTGTTCGAGCGGTCGTTCCAGATACCCTGCAAGTTGCTGGGGGCGTGGATTGAGCCGTCGAGGTTGGCTGCTACCGTCATGTAACGGCCATACTGGAAGTAGAGGCTCTCGAGGTAGTAAGCATCGGCAGTGCTCTTGTTGGCAGCGGCGGCATTGTAATATGTGAGGAGTTCCTCAGTAGTCTTGTCTGTGCAAACCTCGGCAATGTTGAGGTCGGCACGGTTCATGTAGCCGCTGAACTTGGCCACGTGGCCATTGAGCAATGTAGTGTAGTCCTTTGCAGTAGCTGCAGTGAGGCGGCCCTGCACGGTGGCAGCAATGTCGTCGGCAGTGGCACCGCTCTTGCAGCCGGCCTTAGTGGCATCAAAGTCGGTGGCGGCAGCGAGGAACACGTTCACCCATTCTGCGCCAGACACGTGAATGCCCTCATTGTCGGTTGTGATGGTTGCGCCATCGCTGGCGAGCACCTTGTAGGCAGCATTGTACGACACGAGGGTCATCTTGCCGCTGAAGGTTGCACCACCATCGGCGTAAGTCACATTGCCGGCACCAATCTGGTTGTCGGGCATGAAAGTCACCTTCAGGTTGAGCTTGTCGGTACCCTTGGCCTCGTAGTGTGCCACGAGCACCTTGTCGGTGGCTGAAGTGAAGTAGCGGCGGCTGTAAGTAGTGGCATCGTCGCTGCTCTTGTAGTTTACACCACCCACACCATTGACGATGTCGAGGTAGCGCACATAGTCCTTCACAGGCTTGGTGTCGTCGGCAAGCGAGAATGCCTTGCTCATGTCGGTCACCATTACCGAACCGAAGTTCTGGTACCAGCCGCGCGAGTTTTCCTCGCTGCCGCCATTGCCTGTGCCGCCCTGCCAGAGGGTCTTTTCGTTGAACTGGAGTTCGTCCTTGAAGATGCCGAGGGTGATATTTTTGCCGGGTTGTGCCTTTTTGTCGTATTTG
>OBCI01000318.1_pt1 | contig 10258 bp, 5 predicted proteins | sample 1495881 | NCBI WGS metagenome assembly OBCI01 (sample SAMN03418262, study PRJEB22391) | human gut metagenome | biome: human-gut; feature: organic feature; material: feces | host: Homo sapiens | place: Tanzania | collected 2013-01 | reverse complement strand
ATTACAGCAAACTCTTCAATGCTGATAACGACAAGCGTACCAACGAGATTATCTTTGCTTTGCCTGTAAGTGCTGAGCATACGGTAAGCTGGGGTGCTTCTACTTATCTTGTTTGTGGACAGTTGAGTATGTCAAATGCCAACCAGAATGTGGCTGACTTCGGTGTGGTGCAAGGTTGGAGTGAGTTCCGTCTCCGTCCGGAGTTTGTAGATAAGTTTACCCAGAGCGATATTGATGGCAATGGCGATAAGCGTTGCAAGTTCTTTACCAATGGCCAGAGCAAGGATGTCGCTAACATGACTACTGAAGCCGCCGGCTATCTTTCTGAGAAATGGAGCAATCTGAAGGATGATGGCAGTACTGCATCTAATACCACAGATGCAGGTGTGGATACGGATTTCCCTCTCTTCCGCTTGTCTGATGTCTATCTGATGTATGCAGAATGCGTGGTTCGTACTGGTGGTGACTGGGATAACTGGGCTGGTGGTAGCGATGCCACTGATCCAACCGTGATTGCTTCCCGCAAGCAGGGTGCTATCTACTGGATTAACAAGGTACGTGAACGTTCTGGTGCTTCAGATGTATGGTCAAGCAACTTTGCCAACAATGATGAATTGTTGCAGTACATCCTCGATGAGCGTGCCCGTGAACTTTATCATGAGGGATGTCGTCGCACCGACCTGATTCGCTATGATCAGTTTACTACCAATAAGTATATCTGGCAGTGGAAGGGTGGTACCCACGATGGACAGGCTGTAGATAGCAAGTACAACTATTATCCGATTCCAAATACCGAACTTACCGCAAATCCAAATCTACATAACGACAATTATTAATGACAATGTTAAGTGTTAAGTGTTAAATGTTAAATAATAAAGCTTACAACAACATGAAAAAGATATTTAGAAACCTGATGATGCTTCTCTGCGCACTCACCGCTCTGGTGAGTTGCGACGAGAGTGGCGACAAAATATACTTGGGTGGTTTCAAGGCATCCAGTTTGATAGCATCGGCATCCGATGTCGCGCTGTCTGTTGACAACAGCAAGGACGTCGTCCTCTCGTTGGCTTGGCAGAATCCTACCTTGCTTTCGAGCGACGAGACCAAGCCTGCGGGCAACGGCGTGCTGAAAACTTATCTGCAGGCATCAGCTTCAGAGAGTTTTGCTTCGGTAAAAGAATATTCTGTGACCAATCTTTCCAAGGCTTTCACCGGTGCTGATCTCAATGCAGCGGCTAAGGATCTCGGTTTGACTGCAGGACAGAGCTTGCCTCTCTATTTCCGTATCAAGAGTCAGAAGGGTAGCAATCTCGATGCTGCGTATAGCAATGTCTGCCAGGTAAACGTTACTCCATACCTCATCGATATGAGCTATATCAACATTTTGAATAAGGAAAAGGATCAAACTCTTACCTATCTTTATTCTCCAAACTCTGATGGAGTTTATTCTGGCTATATGAAAGTCTCTCCTTGGCTCAACTGCTGGGGTAAGGAGAATGACGGAAATATCTGGGGAAATATTCAGACTGGCGACAAACCTTATGCTGTGTTGGATAATGATGCATCGGCATGTAACATCTGGTTCCCAGAGCCAGCAGGTATTTATTATACAGTACTTGATACAAAATCAGAAGAGAAACTTTTCAAGGCTACGTTGATTCAGTCGATGACGGTAAATGGTGAGGCGATGAGCTTTGATGGTGTTAACTATGTTTGGGTAAAAGTCATCGAGACTACTGCTGATAATACACCTATTAGTATTTCAGGCGTTGGAGCTGAGTATAATAAGAGTACTGGTGATAAGGGTACTCCTATTGCGAAGACCCTGAATTATATTTTGGCAGATGGTAAGATGACAGATTCTGAGAGTGCTGGTAGTGTGAATATTCCTACAGCGGGTACTTATACCATTACTGTGGCAGTAGGAGACAAGAGTGATCTGACTTATTCTATTGTAGCGGGCGATCAGACTACTCCAAAGCCAACCATCAGTAATACAATAGGTCTGTTCTCGAAAGATGGCAATACTTTGTATGCAGCATTTACCAAGGTGAGTGAAGGTGTATATACCTGTACTTATGACTTGTCAAATTTATGGGATATGCGTTTCTACTTTGTGGGAGATGATGTAGATGACAAGCGTGTATGTTATGGTTCTGCTCCTAACAGCCAGTTCTCTCTTTACAAGGAGGATGGCTTGGATGCAAGCAATCGTCAAGGTTGGGACATCTGGTTTAATGATGATGCAAAAAGCATGGAATCGGCAACGATTACGGTTAATCTCAACACGATGACATGGAAATATGAATAACATATCAATTTTTTTATTATCTTTGCAGCAAAAAAGAAAAATGAAAAATATATTTGGAAAAGCCATGTTGCTGGCTACAGCGCTCTTGTTCTCTATCTCAGGAACAAGTTGCAGCAGCGACGATTCTCCAGTTCCTGAAAAGGAGAAAACATACGATATGAGCGGTTTCGCTAAGGGAGCCGATGTCAGCTGGCTCACAGAGATGGAACAGGATGGTGTGAAATTCTATAATCAGAATGGTAAGGCAGAGGAATGTATGTGGCTTCTTCGCGACCTTGGTACCAATGCCATCCGTCTTCGTGTGTGGGTAAATCCGGAAGGTGGTTGGTGCGGTAAGGATGATGTCATCGCCAAGGCAAGTCGTGCACAGGCGCTCGGCTATCGCTTGATGATTGATTTCCATTATTCTGATACTTGGGCAGATCCGGGAAACCAGAAAGTACCTGCTGCTTGGCAGGGTTATACTTTCGAGCAGATGAAACAGGCTGTGGCTGATCATACCAAGGATGTATTGTCTGCCTTGAAAGAGAGAGGCGTCACCAACGTAGAATGGGTGCAGGTGGGTAATGAAACCCGCGACGGAATGCTCTTCAGCAGCGATGAGGCTGTAACTGGTAAAGCGTCAAAGAATGCAGCCAACTTTGCTGCTTATGTCAATGCTGGCTATGATGCCGTAAAGGCAGTTTATCCACAGGCAAAAGTTGTTGTGCACGTGGATGAGGGTAATAACCTCGGTCGTTATACCTGGCTCTTTGGTGAATTGAAGAAGAAGGGTGGAAAATGGGATGTCATCGGTATGTCACTTTATCCTGAAGATAACAACTGGCAGGATTTAACCACCAATTGCCTGAAGAATATCAAGACTTTATCAGAGCAGTACAACTGCAATGTCATCGTTTCTGAGATTGGTATGTGGTGGGGGTCAGACCAGGCTGCGCCAATGATGAAGAAGATGGTGGATGGCTGTAAGGCTATTACTACCTGCGAAGGTATCTTCTATTGGGAACCTGAGGTTTACAATAACTGGAAGCCTGCCAACTATAGTACTTTGGGTTGGGATGCTTATACCAAGGGAGCTTTTGATACCAGCGGCAAACCAACTGCCGTATTCGATGCATACAAATAATCCGATGCATATAAATAAGAACATTAAGGAAGAAATATGATCAAGAAAAGCATTACTTTCATGACTCTTGCCCTGGCGCTCTCAACCATGTGCCAGGCGCAGAGCAGAAAAGTCATCAATTTGCCATCGTGGGATTTCTCCCGCGATGGCAAATCGTGGTCTCAGGTAGCCGTGCCTCACGACTGGGCTATCTCGGGCCCTTTCGATAAGAAGTGGGATCTCCAGATGGTGGCTATCGAACAGAATGGCGAGAAAGAGAAATCAGAGAAGTCTGGTCGCTCGGGTGCGCTGCCTTGGATAGGTGAGGGGATGTATAAGATGAATTGGACGGCTCCAAAGGGTTACAAGCGTGCCGTCTTGGTTTTCGATGGTGCCATGAGCCAGCCTGTAGTCACGGTAAATGGAAAGGAAGCTGGTAAGTGGGCATATGGTTACAATGCTTTCCGTATCGACATCACTCCTTTTATCCAGTTTGGCAAGAAGAACCTCATCGAGGTACATCTTAATAATGTAGAGGAGAGCAGCCGATGGTATCCAGGAGGCGGTCTTTACCGTCCGGTTTCCGTGGAACTTTACGGCAACGAGAATTTCTCTACCTGGGATACCTTCGTGCGTACCCTGAAGGCTGACAGGCAGGAGGCAGAAGTAGAGGTAAATGCTCTTTTGGAAGGAAAGATAGGTAAATCTGGCAAGACTGTTATCGCCTTGCTTGATGAGGAAGGTACTAAGGTAGCTGAGCAAACCATCCAGGGTGCTACTCCAGAAATCAAGACTTCCTTGAAGGTGGCGAATCCACAGCTCTGGTCGCCGGAGTCTCCTTACCTCTATCAGGTGAAGTTAACCCGATATGAGGGAAAGAAGGTGGCGGATGTCCAGACCTTGAAGACCGGTATCCGTACCATCTCGGTATCCAAGAATAATGGCTTCCAGCTCAATGGCATTACCCGAAAGATCAAGGGCGTCTGTCTGCACCACGACCTCGGTCCTTTGGGAGCTGCAGAGAATAAAGCTGCGCTTATCCGCCAGATCAAGACGATGAAAGCGATGGGTTGCGATGCCATTCGTACTGCTCACAATATGCCTTCTACCATGCAGATGGAAATCTGTGATTCTCTCGGTATGATGGTCATGGCGGAGAGCTTCGATATGTGGATTTATCCGAAGTGTAAGAATGGTTATGCCAAGTTCTTCAAGGAATGGAGCGATAAGGACATTACCAACTTAGTGAAGCATCATCGTAATCATCCAAGCATCATCATGTGGAGCATCGGCAACGAGATTCCTGAGCAGTGGAGCAAGGAAGGTATGGAGATAGCCAAGCATCTGCAGGACCTCTGCCATCAGTATGATCCATCTCGTCCTGTCACTCAGGGTATGGATAAGGCTGAGGCTGCTTTAAAATCAGGCTTTGCACAGGTGATGGATGTTCCCGGTTTCAACTATCGCGTACATAAATATTATAAGAATATAGGGCAGTTGCCTCAGGGATTCCTTTTGGGTTCCGAGACGGCATCTACAGTCAGCTCTCGTGGCGTGTATAAGTTCCCGGTTGAAGTGCGTGCCAGCGACAACAACCCATACCCGGATGGTCAGTGCTCCAGCTATGATACAGAGTATTGTTCTTGGAGTAATCTTCCAGATGATGATTGGAAGATGCAGGATGATTACAGTTGGGTGATCGGTGAATTTGTCTGGACGGGTTACGACTATCTGGGCGAGCCTACTCCTTACGATACCTACTGGCCAAGCCGCAGCAGCTACTTTGGCATCTGCGACCTCGCTGGTCTTCCAAAGGATAGATATTATATGTATCGTTCCCGCTGGAATGAAACTCAGCATACCACCCATCTTCTTCCTCATTGGAATTGGGCAGGTCGTGAGGGACAGGTAACTCCGGTTTATTGCTATACTGATGGCGTGGAAGGTGAACTTTTCGTGAATGGAAAGAGTCAGGGTAGAGTCCGTAAGGATAAGTCAAGTCGTTTGGACCGCTATCGTCTCCGTTGGAATAATGTGAAGTACGAACCAGGTGAGATTCGGGTAGTTACTTACAATCAGTATGGTGAGAAAGTGGGTGAGGATGTCAAGCGAACAGCTGGTGAGCCTATCCAGATGAAGTTCAGTGTGGAGACTCCAGACCATGAGCCTATCGCTTGTATGGTAGAGGGCTGCACAGACGAACACAATGTGCTTCTGAATGCTGATGGTAATGACCTTGCCTTCATCACCGTGAGTCTCCTGGATAAGGATGGCAACGAGTGTCCGCTTGCCGATGATGAACTGACTTTCGAGGTTACAGGCGCTGGAATCTTCAAGGCAGCATGTAATGGCGATGCAACTTCGCTTGAGCCTTTTACACAACCGCAGATGAAACTTTTCAGTGGTAAACTGGTAGTTGTTGTGCAAAGTAAGAAACAGAAGGGCAATATCACACTTAAGGTGAAAGATACCCAGAGAAATATAGAAAAGACGATAGTCTTGAAAGCTATCTGAAAAATAAAAGGGAACTGGCTTCACAGCTGGTTCCCTTTTGTAAAGATGAATTCTTATTGATATATACTATGCATAAAAGTAAATTCACTTGTTACATATCTATGACCTGATGTAACGGGAAAAGTAAAAAGAAAGGGTCTATTTTTAAAAAAATAAGCTATATTTTTCTCTTTACGGATGTAGGTCTTTTGGTGAAAAATACCTTGAAATTTGCATAACTCAGGATAAATGCTTAATTTTGTAGCCGATAATATAATTGGTAAATTATGCATGTAAATAGACAATTCCTGAAGATATATATTCTGGTATTTATTGCCTCACTCTTTTCGAGTCTGACAATTATAGCACAGCGTTTTGTTAATGTGTCTTTAGATGGGGCACAGACGGTTTGTTCTATCCAGCAAGACGGTCAGGGCATGATGTGGCTTGGTACAGAGAACGGACTTTACAGCTATGACGGTTATCATAGTTATAAGCAATTTGCAGAGCATACTTTTTCAAATACCCGCGTTTATGCTATGGCTGTAGATAGAGAGCAGTTATTTCTCGCTACAGGCAAGGGTATGATGTGCTTCAATCTGCAATCTAATTCTTATGTACAGCCGTCTGCTGATGCGACAAAGGATAATAAAAAGAAAAGCACTTTGGAACAGAGAGCGATTCTCTTGAAATACAGACAGATAGATTTTGGCAGCGAGGTATATGCTTTGCTGGATACACCTAAGGGATTGCTTGTGGGAACTCTATCGGGTTTGTATTCAGTAAAAAAGCAGGCTTTAAACGGAAAGAATTCTTGGGCGAAATTGAACAAGCAACGTATCCTTCTTCCCGACAGTCAGCAACCTCTTGTCAATGCCTTGGCTTACGATGCTAAGCGCCGTTGCTACTGGATAGGTACAGAAGGTGCCCTGTATTGTGCAGACTTACAACTGAAGAATTTTACAAGGATTTCTCAGTTGAATGGCAATTCCGTCAAGTGTTTGGCAGAAGAATCCAATGGCAATCTGTATATTGGAACAGATAATGGACTCTATCGCCTGTCTTTGGACAATTCCATTCTGCATTTCGAGCATGACTCCCGTGATGCTTCTTCCATTCCTAATAATATCGTCTGGTCTTGTTTTGTGGATAAGTGGCAGAATGTGTGGATAGGAACGGATAATGGTCTATCCCGTCTTTCCACGCATACTTATTTCCAATATACCTCGCTTGATAAGATAACTCTTTCGGGGGAAGGTAACTGTCTGCATGAAATTTGTCAGACCAGAGATGGAGAATGGTGGTTGGGTGGAACCAATGGTTTGATTCGTTTTGGAATGAATGCCAGTCAAAATGCATCGGATGGCAATGTTGCCTGGTATAAGCAGAACAGTTCGGCTTATCCCCTGAGTCATAATCGTGTTCGCAAAATCTATGAAGATCGCGAGGGGGATGTCTGGGTTTGTACGGATCATGGAGTCAACTACTACAATCGCCAAACCAAGCAGATGCATAACTTTATCGTCTGCGACAAGACTGGCAAATATTCTACAGCCTGGGCATACGATGTGCTGGAAGATAAGCAGGGCAGAATGTGGATGGCTTCCTATATGGGAGGCATCTTTGTCATCAGCAAGCAGAGACTTCTGTCTTTGATGGCTCAGGCTTCAGGTTCTATTACTATCGTGGCTGATTATCATTTCTCCGACCAAGGTAAGAATGCACTCTCTGGTTTACATGTAGGACAGATGGTGATAGATGCACAAGGTATGGTTTGGGCTTCCAGTTTCAGTAGCTTGGACCGTATCAATCCGCAAACCATGAAGGTGGTTCCAGTTGAGCACAAGGATGATATCAACTATTTGATGGCTGATTCTAAGGGAAATGTCTGGGCAGGTGGAAACACAGAGGTGAAATGTTTTGTGATAAATCCTTCTGCCAACCACTCGCAGCTGAAGACGAAGACATGGAAGATAGGCGGAAAAGTGATTACTATGTGTGATGTGGATGGCAAGACCTGGGTGGTATGCGGTAAGGAATGTTGTGTCATCGATTTGGATGGCAAGAGTTCCCGTTTCAAGATTCCTTCTTCTATTGCTCCTTTAGCAATTTTCTATTCTAAGGCTCAGCACATGGTAATGATGGGTGGCAACGATGGCTATATCTGTCTGCGTGCCGATATGCCGATGGAGAAAGGGTTGCAGACCAAACTGATGTTGGCAGGTATTGTGGTCAATGGAAATCAATGGCAAGATGCAGCTCCTCGCAATATGAAGGAGTTGGAACTTGCAAGTGATGAGAATAGCTTTACCCTTCAGCTGACAGATCTTCCGTTCTCCGACCATCCTTCTGCTGTCTATGCTTATCGGTTGGAAGGTAGCGATCACGACTGGCATTATCTGAATAAGAAAAGGTTGGATATCAGCTATAATGGTTTGCCATATGGTAATTATCATCTGAAGGTGCATGTCGTGGATGGCGAGGGTAATATAGGAACTGAAGTGTATTCTCTCGATATCACGATATTGCCACCATGGTATCTTTCCATCTGGGCAAAGTTAGTTTATCTTTTGTTGGCTATTGCATTGGCTTGGGGAATCATGAAGTTCTACCTGGTGCGTGAGCGTCTGGCGGAGGAGCGCAGGCAGAAGGCAGAAATCCTGGAGCAGGTAGAAGCCCGTATCAGTTTCTACAATCGTCTGTCTGAGGATTTGAAGGCTGCGGTGACTCATCGCTCATTTGATGAGATACTGGAACTTACCAATCGTTATTTAGGTGTGAAGATAGAGAAAAAAGAGGCAGAAGAACCTACTTTAAATGCTGCAGACCAGCGCCTCTTGAAGGAGATTACCGAGACGATAGAGACCCACATGATAGACTCAGACTTCAATGTGACTACCTTACAGGAGATCTTAGGTATTGGAGGCAAGCAGCTGTACCGTAAGTTGAAGGCAATGACAGGAAAGACTCCTGTAGAGTATATCCGTGAACTCCGAATGAACAAGGCTGCCATGATGTTGAAAGAAGGTAAGTTTAGTGTTTCTGAAGTGATGTACACGGTGGGCTTCTCCAACAACAGTTATTTCTCGAAGTGCTTCTCCAAGGCCTTTGGTATGACGCCGACGGAGTATATGAAGAGTTAAGAATTAAGTGAAGAGTGAAGAACGAAGAGTGAAGAATTCAATTGTAATTAGGGTATGAAGACGATACAACCGATATTGACCATTACGGGTTCTGACAGTACGGGTGGTTCTGGTGTTCAGGCGGACATCAGGACGATCTCTGAATTGGGAGGCTATGCTGTTTCAGCCATCACCTCCATTACCGTGCAGAATACCTTGGGTATTCAGGCATTCTTTGATATTCCTGCTGAGATTGTTTCGGGACAGATAGAGGCTATCATGAACGATATTCAACCGAGCATTGTGAAGGTGGGTATGATTCGTCGGGTGGAGACGCTTGAGGTCGTGATCGATGCCCTGACGAAATATCGCCCGGATTATATCATCTATGCCCCTGCCATCTGGTCAAGTAATGGTGATGCGCTGATGACGGAGGATGTGGTAAGCCAGATCAAGTATCGTTTGCTGCCGCTCTGTTCTGTGGTGGTTGCCCGAAAGAAAGAAAATGATATTATTTTGCAAGACACCAAGTTGCTGCGCATGGCAGAGGGTCATGGAATGCAGGTGTTCCTGCTCGATAATGCCAATTCTCATGGCCTTACCAACCGTTTTTCTTCTGCCCTTGCCGTGTATCTGAACCAGGGAAACAAGATGGAGGAGGCTTTGGGGATGGCACAGGATTTTATCAATGTAGAGTTGACACGTGAGAGTAATCTGCAGGGGCGTAGTTCGGAACTCTACAATCAGTTTATCTCTCAGGTCAATAATTTCTGTCGTACTTATAGTGATGTGCATTTCTATGCAGACCAGTTGAATGTGAGCAGCCGTTATCTGGCTCAGGTTACCCGCCGTATCTCTGGTAAGACACCGAAGGCAATCATAGACGAGTATATCGTAAAGGAGATAGAACGTGAACTCTCCACCACTACCCATACGGTTCAGGAAATAGCCAATACCTTCGGTTTCTCATCCCAGGCTCATCTCACCAAGTTTTTCAAGAAAATGAAAGGAGTTACTCCTTCTGCTTTCAGACAACAAAAGCCTGTTGGTTAAAATCAAGTCCAGCCAACTGGGCAAATGAAATTCGGGCAAAGAAACATGATTTTCACATAGATAATTTTCTCTGTATATCATCTTACTCTATCATATTCTTGAGTATCCATTTCCTGAAAAATGGGTCTTCTATTTCATATCTGTCACTTCGGATGATGTAGCCTTTCTTGCTTA
>OBCI01000311.1_pt1 | contig 10433 bp, 6 predicted proteins | sample 1495881 | NCBI WGS metagenome assembly OBCI01 (sample SAMN03418262, study PRJEB22391) | human gut metagenome | biome: human-gut; feature: organic feature; material: feces | host: Homo sapiens | place: Tanzania | collected 2013-01 | reverse complement strand
TTGTCGGTAGCACCCAGGTTTCGGTCGAGCATAATATAGGTATGGTCTTTTCCCTGTACTTTCACTACACCATAATAGAACATACCTTTCACCTTCAGGCTTTCATCACCACCCTCCGCTAATTCGTATCTGTTTGCCATATCATCAGTTATCTCATGGAAGATACCTGTATGATAAACATAATAGGTGATTTTGATACCCTCTTTATTTGTTATCGTAAAGCTGCCTTTCCAAATATCATAATTATCGTCTCGATTATCTGCCAACGTCACTTTCCAGTAACTTCCGACATCGCTAACAGTGAAACGGGTGTCGGTATCGGTCAGATGATCTCCATCCAACTTAGGTATCTTATAACTGTAGGCATTCTTACCTACAGTAAAATGAAGACCATTGTTTCTAACATTGCCTAGCATTTGTTTTGGTTTGATACCTTGAATTTTATCTAGCCAGGCAAAATAGTCCTCTTGATACTGACTGTCATTATTATACATGATAACTTTACGATTAGGGTCGTCTCTCATGAAATCGTAGCCCGCCTGAGTTATCTTCACATCAAGCTTGAGATCACCAGAAGATATCGTAACCATTCCTGTTCTTGGGGTTTCATGAATGTTTGGATCCAGCGTAAACGTCAGAACATATTTCTTGCCTGGTGATGACTTACTTCCTGATTCAGGAAGTTTCGTTTCTATTACATCTTCATTCTTATCAAACGTGATCCAGCTATCTACATAATTGATGCTTAATAGTTTGTCATCAGCACTTGTTGCAGATTTGAGCGTAGTGACCGTGATGGTTGCTTTAATTGCTTCAGTTGCTACAGCTGCTGTTGCTTTTACGGATAGGTCGTCACTAACGCCAAGCTCATAATCCTTGCAGGCAATCATCTTGGTGATGGCAGGATTGTCATCAATGATTTCTGCCTCTAATCTGTTTTCCGGTTTAGAATTGATTGCTTCATCCAGAGTACTGAAACCATAATCATTCACCTTGATTACGGTGATGGTATAGTTATGGTTTCGCAAGAGATCGTACTCGGAATCCTTGTTTCCATCCTTATAGAGTGCTACTTTATAGAAACCATCTTTGAAACCATCTTTACCTTTATAGCTAGCCTTGATAATAACGTTCGCTACACCTGCTGAAGTTTCTGTTACTGCAACTTCCCGGCTTCGGCTTTTTACATCACCTACATCTGTTCTGCTAAATTCTGTTGTTGCAGTTAATGCATATGTAGGATCACTTGTAGGATCACTATACCCAACTGGAGCAATAGCACTCTTTGCAGCTGTATGATTGATGATAAGACCGGCATTTTCTTCTGGAAAGACTTCTTTAACCGCATCCGCTACTTTCAAGGTAACCTTGGCATATTGTCTCAGCAGGCTGACAGTTGCATTACCCTCCAAGAGTGACTTTACAGATATGCTTCCCCAACATACAGGGCTACTTGTATCTATTGGTCTAGATGTAGCTTTTGTGATGTCTTGTAAATCTTCAGCCTCTGTCTCGCTGAGGTCACTAACGTTCGTTACCAGATGAACAGTAGACGTTCCTGATGGAATTTTACTGATTGTTACCTTATACTTTCCGGCTCCGTCGGGACTCCCAAAAGTTGCATCAGCCATACCTTTATAGGTATTGCTTTCATCATAGAACACGGCTTTGATAGAATTGATGCTTTCCGTTGTTCCTGCTCTAGTACCTACTTGCTTTTCAGAGAAGTTGGGCAACTCAATGTTCAAGGTCACCCCCTCGGCAGGGATTTCATCCCCGCCGAGTCCGATAGCCTCCATCGTATCCTTGCAGGATACAAGGCTTAGGAGTAATCCTATCCATATCATTAAATGCTTTATCTTCTTCATTTTTTCCTATATTATTTATTTTGTTACGCCATCAGGCATACCTGGGTTCCATTTGTCTCCTTGGTAATATCCAGTGTCGCCATACTTCTCGTAGCTATTGCAATTGAAGAGTGTAATGGTAGGAGAATTATCGTTGTCTTCCTTTTTCAGGAGGATGTTTTTTTCGTGTTCCCCTTTTACTGCTTTCAACTTGATGGTTGTTTTATACCAACCATTTCCCACATTCTTGCATTCCCAGCTGTTTTTGGCATTAGTATCCCAAATGGTAAACTGGTTTGTTCCTGATGCGATACCATATACCTTATACCAACCAAAAAGCTCAAACTGGGTATATACCTTGAACTCTATGTCCTCTATTTCAGGCATATCATCATATACATGCCATTTAGAGTCAGATGTAGGATCATAGACAATCCAGCCTTCACGATCTTCATAATCGAAAAGAGGAATACCTGGCTCCAGATGATGAGGACAACGGTGTAAACTATATCCTTGACCTTGATATGTATTATTACTGAACATAATCAATGTCTCACCTGGCTTAATAGTTTTTTTACCTTCTGATTCATTTGTATTTAATACAGACTGCGCATTTTGACCGAAGTCTTTGTAATACCATCCGGTGTTAGTCATGTCGGCTACCATTTCTTCTCCAGGCCATCCATTTCTATTGTCTGTCATCGGTCCATCCGTAAAAAGCCAACCTTTTCCTGTAACGGCATCTTCTGTTTCACCTATCTGGGTATAAACATAGATGCGGTGGTTGTTTGTTATTGGATCACTTGTATCATTTGCATTCTCATTCCATCCATCGCTCCAGTTGTTTGTACCTCCTTCTGTTAAGATTCCCTTGAAATTATCGGAACTGTTACCTCCGTTATATTTACTTCGGTCATTAATTGCTCTGAAATAGATACGGTAGTCTCCGATAGGAGGACTTACTTTTACACGAACAGTCTGAGACTTAGTGCCGTCTTTTGACTTTACCGTGAATTCATGAATGGTGGTTGTTTCAGGATCAGTTGTAGCCGTAACCGTGAATGTTCCTGTAGCGGCATCCGATGAATTTAAATTCATTTCGATGGTGGATTTACCTTTTGTAAGTTTGGTTTCTTCCAACTTGATACCACCAAGATTGGTATCCCATGTTACAACCTTAGTATTCGTTGGTTTACCTGCTTCATAGTAGATAACGAATTCCTTTGGTGTAACATCCAGATAAGGTTTTACATCATATTTCACATCAATGTATTTCTTGAGGTTGTTTGCCTTGAGCCAAAACTTAGCGGTGCCACTTTGTTCAGATGTTAAATAGGAACTGATTGGGATATTTGGATTCACGCGAAACTCGATGCTATCATTGCCATTGGCATCTTTGCCGCGCTTTTTCTGAATGATGATGGGTTCATTTTTACCATTGACTAAAATGGTATTGTCGCAACCAAAATCTACAACAGCAGCATTCGATTTATATAAAATAATATCGTTTGTCGTTGACGTAACTTCTGCCTTCGTCTTGCTCACCCACAAAGTGGTATGGTTGAAGTCGGCATCTATCTTTACAGGTTCCCAGTCCTTCACACTTACCTTGCAATCCAGCTCCATATTACCGAGGGTCTTGATAGCACCGGTAATCTCATAGAAGGTACCGCGAGGGAATACGGGTACGGTGCTGGTTTCATCCTTCTTATGTCCCAGATTGATGCGATAATTGTTGACAGCTGTTCCGCCTACCTTACCATTAATGGTCAGATAACTGCGGTCGGCTGCTGATGAGATATATCGCTCAGGGAGATAATAGGTCTGCTGAAAAAGCCATTTGCCCGCAGCTGGATCCTCTGTTGGTGTTCCTTTTCCTACGATATCATCTTTGTTATTTGTTGCTGGCGCAAATCTATTGTCTGTCCAATCGGCATAGTATACGGCTGGACCTTCAGATAACTGGGAAACATACGAAGTACTTGAAATACCATCCTTGTAATCTTTATCTGCGTAATCTTTATCTGCCCAAGTTGGAGCCTCGAATTTACCGCCCCAATAGAGATGGGTAAAAGGAGAGAGCTTATCAGCAGAAATACTGTTGATTTTGAAGCTCTTGCCTCCGAAATTGGTTGCAACTACTGGGTTACTTGAATCAAATATAAGGTTCAGCTTAACCTTTACGCATGTAAACTTCAGGTTAGCTGCCACCTCGGTATATTTATCACCCGCTGCTTTAATCTCGGTTTCAGCGAGATTGCCTGCGTCATCCTTAGGTTCGTAAATCATAGGGATATTGGTGCATACAGGCATACCTGTTGTACTTGTAGGTCTGTAATCGAGTACTATCTTTTGGAGTTCATCTTCAGTTTGGATAGTCTTACCACTCAATACCTTGTTCATGTTGGCAACCACATAGATATGGTAAGTGCCCGGCTCGATATTGAGCTGATAGTTAGCTACATTCGGCTCTGCCATCATTGTAGCCAGTGGGGCAGGGAGCGTCTCTACCAGGAGCTTGCCATCATTTCCATTTCCTGTAGGGACAGGGAAAGCATAGAGGGTCAGGTCGTTGATCTGGCATTCATCTACCGTGGCATTATAGGTAGGAAGGCCGGAAGCATCGTCGGGATTGGTGCCGCGAGTGCTGAGCACGGTTGGCACGAGTACATGCAAGTTGCTTTCTGACGAAATGGGAGCGCGCTCGCCTCCAAGTTCGTCAGAGCAACTTACTGTAACCAACAATATAAACCAACTAACTAAACTTAAAATGAAATCTCGTATTTTCATTGTTCCTAATTTTTAAAGTCAAATACTCTTATGAGCTAAATGCCCGGAAGGGGCTCTGACACCTGAAACGGTTATAAATCGACACGCTGGATGCGCTTGCTCCAATCCAGGATGGAAATTCTGAGCTGCACATACTTCCACTGGTTGCCCTGGAGGAAGAAGTCGAGCTTGTAGTCGTACTCTCGGTCCAGGAATTCCTGTTCTGAATAATGCAGAGCTTCGAAGGCGCCACGGCCTTGAGCCAGACAGTCAGCAAGATTGATGCGTGCCACCTCTTCGCCAGTAGTCTTGTTCGTGATGGTGAGGATGGCGTTCTTGTCGTTTTCTTCTGCCGGATGCCAGATGAGTCGGGAGAACATGAGGGCGGCATGAGCGGTGCGCTCCTTTACATTGCCTTCCTTATCCTTAAACTCAGTGGTCCAGGTGTAGTATGGGGTATATGTCAACTCCTCGTCGGGGAGGAGAGAGTTGTCGTAATTGATATCGCCGTTGGCATTGGTTATCTGATAACTGAAGTCATCGGCATGGATGTTGGCAGGCTCGTCGGTCTGATGCAAACTGATGGTGAGCTGTTTGGTATCACGAACCAGACCGATGGTATGGCGTGTAACCTGCAGGTCTTTTACTTCAACCAGTTCGTTGCTGAGTCCTTGCCAGAGTGTATCGAGCGGTTGGCTCAGGTTGTTCACCTTGCCCTGTTCGCGGTCGAGTCGTGCATGGAGGGCGGTGATGTTGTCACCCTGCTGTGGCAGAGCTATCTGGAATTTGGCACCTGGCTGGGCGAGTGCATCTTCGTATTTCTTTTGGAAGGCGAAGGTTGCGAAGCGGTATTTGCCCGGTTCCAGATTGATTCGCATGGCATAGTTAGGGTCCTTGAGCGGCTGTGATGTCGCATCGTTATAGGCATCATGGCGAGCAATGAAGTTGCCCTGCTCGTCGTATACGAATACGCTGAGGCCGCCCACATGATCTTTGAACATGTCGGCACGCTGCACGTTGTAGTCGTACTTGAACTGCAAGTCAACACCCATGTCACAAGGAGGCAGGTCGTCGTGCATCAAGTCGTTGCAGCTGCTGAGCATACTGCCCGCCATGATGAATCCCCATCCCATGCATATATTCTTGATCCAACTGTTAAACTTCTTGTTTGCCATGATGCTTATCTGTTTTATGAAAAAGTAAAGTGTATAAATTGATTCTTATTCTTCCGATATAGCCAGCCGCTCCTTAGCGCTAGAGCGGCTGAGCTATATAATAATGTGAAATGGATTACAAATCGACGCTCTGTGAACGCTTAGCCCAGTCGAGGATCTTAACGCTGACACTGATGTACTTGGTATCTTCATCGTCTGGGGTATCAGGCTTAACCTCTGGAACGTCAGGATAACCAGGACCGCTGATGCTGTTGACTGTGAGGTCGTACCAGTTGTTGCGGAGTACTCCGTAACGGCCGAGCCAATTCAGGTTATTTCCACCATATGTATCATTACCTGCTGCCCAAGGCGTCAAGTCGTCTCCGAAGTGCTTGATACGGGCAATATAGTAAGACTCACCACTCTTATAGGTTGCGATACCTACGATAGGGTCTGTGATAGGGTCTGTACCTGCAGCTTTCAAACCAAGTTTTTCATTGATAGCCTTAATCTCGTCTGCTGATACGTTAGCACCATCATATTGTACGTTTACTTCTTCCAAAATCTTGGTGCCAGCGGTTTCCTCGATATTGTTGCCTGCCGCCTTAAGGTCAACTGTTATCTTAGTTGGAACTTTAGTTGGATCTTTTCCAACCAGAACTTCTTGAGCTTTTGTCTTAATCTGCGTCTCCAAATTTGTCTTATTCCAAATATCTGTATTATTACCTATCTTATAGAATGTTTCATTCTCAGCGAAGCCATGAGGAGAATATGTGGCCTTGAATACAACACGAGTGGTCTGGCCCTGCTTCATATGGTCGATGTCGAATGTATTCTCTAAACAATACAATGGTTTGTCAGAACCAGAGCCATCCATCCATGTGACTCCAGTTCCATTAGCTGTCGCTAAAGTGAATTGTTCACCACATTTTGTCAAGTCTGATAAGTCCATGCTGTAGTTGGGATCGATACCCCAATATACGCGCTTGAAAGCACCTGTTGCAGGGTGGCTTACGAAACGAGATGTAGCAGGCGCAGTACCAGTTTCATCATTCCAAATATCAGCATAAGCAGGAACTGCTGGATCTGTCGATGGTATACCAGCCTTCAAACCAGAAGTTACATGTACTGGGAATGATTTATTGTTAGTAACATCCAATGCCCATTTTGTGATTTGTACCTTGTCGCTGCTATATTTTGTTCCGGTTGCATTGGCACCAGCAGCTCCAAAATAATCTTTTGTACTGCTTGATCCTACAGTAACACTGCTTGATCCTACAGTAACCTTTGCCAAGCCGCGTTCTACATGAATCGTTGTTGCTGCTTTACTCTGAGCCTCTTCCTTTGTTCTATAGATACCTTGTATTGCTACGAGGGTTGTTGGCTCATGACCTGCTGTAGTAAATTCAGGAGCATTAGCCATATAGAAACCTTTCTTATTATCTAAAAGTTTTGGCGCATTTACTTTAGCTGCAATATTCCAAGTTCCATATGTCTCTGTTGTTGCATTAGGAACTGTAACCTTATTGCCTGTTGTAGCCTCGTTATTAAGGATGACCAATGCATAATACTTACCACCAACCTCATCTACTTTTGCGCTATTAAGCTTTGCTGTGATAGTTGCTTCTGTTGTAATACCATTACTACTTTCAGTGTCTTTTTTCCAAGGCTCCAAATTTCCGAGTGATACAGCTTCAACAAATTTGAAGTTGTTTTCAGAAGTTTCTGTTCCCTTCTCAAAGATAACGAGTGTAGCATCGTTTACAGCATACTCTTTTGCTGTGCCTTCTGCAAAATTATCATTTGCTGCACGAGTTCCACTTACCGAAGGCAAGTTGATGGTGAAAGTTGCATAACCAACACCTGCTTCGTTATTACCTGTACTTGGACCTGCAGTTCCCAAGTCCTCATTGCTTGAACAGCTTGCTGTCATAGCTGCGATGACAGCCAAACCAAATAAATGTTTAATCTTCATAATCTTTGAAAGTTAAGCTTGTGTATAATTGTTATTCTCTAATTTTCTTTTATTCCAATTCCTTTATCTGCTTGAAGACATCTCTTACTCGCTCTGCCTCTTTCGAGTTGCCTGCCTTGGCAAGATGCTTTTCGGCAGAAGTAAGATCGCCTTTCTGCAAATCGGTGCAGGCGGCATTGAGATTCGCAGCCTCATCATCAGGGAAGAGGCGGACGGCAATGTCGAATACCTCGTTAAACTCTGGCGAACCCGGCTCGTAAGTCTGTGCCACCAGGAACATCTCCTGCAGAGAAAGCTGCTGTGGCTTCGTCTTCAATATCTCCTTAGCCTCTTCGATGCTGAACGGACGGACCGTGTAGGTTACCGTATAGTCGCTATGACGCAGACGAGGATAGATATTGTCCATGATGTAGCGGTAACTAGCAGGATGAAGTTTTCTGATCTTCAGGTCCTTATCATCAGGAGCCAGCGAAGAGTTGGCTATCTCGAGTATCGCTTCCTTATCAGCCAGATGACTAGCCTGGATCTTCTTCTTGAATCCTTCCCAGTCTTCCGGTGTAGCCTGATAGGTAAAGAGCTTGCTGTTTAAGGTGTAGAGGCTGCTCACATAGTTGCGGAGGGCAGCTGCACGCTCGTTGGCAAGGCGCTTGTTGTTGGCATACGAACCATCAGGCGAAGCAAAACCGTGGATATCAATATCGGTGATTTCAACATTCTTATCGTTCTTCACCAGGTCGATGGTGGAAGTAATCTTCTTCAGCTCAGTAGCATTCTCACGGAAGTTGGCAAGAATATTACTCTTGTTGACCACAAAGCTGAGATAAGCTTCACCCTTTTCGGCTCTCACCTTCTTGGCTTCCGCCTTCGGCTGCACGAAGAAATCCTTCGTAATCTTCGGTGTACGGTCGATATCAGCGATAGGCGTATTATCCTGTTCTATCAGGTTGCCGCATCCGCAGAGATCTTCCTTTACCGAGAGCTTGAACTTCTTCATCCATTTCTGATAAGGAACAGACTGGGTGAAGTAAACCTGCTGACTGGTCTTGTTCTTGCGGGTAAGAACCTGTGCCTGCGGATTCTTCTTGCTGTCGGCAAGTCGGCGGTATCTTACAGCCTGGTTTCTACCCTGAATGATGACAGGGTTGAGAGCGATGGAATCAGCTCCCACCATTACCGGTGTGAAAACAAGCTGCTGCTCTGATTTCATCTTCAAATCGTTCAGATTCATACGGAAGGCAACATCCATCCGGTTGCCGTTCTTGCGTGCCAAGACGCTGTCTACCTGAATCTTACCCCCTGCCAGCTGTTGAGCCTGAGCAGGCATGATGCCCTGAGAAAAGAGTATGCAGAGGGGCGAAATGACCGCATAAAGCTTCATTTTATCCATATTATGATTTCCCTAAATATTTTTGAATTCTGTCTAGTTATTACGTGTTTATATTGTCAGTTAAAACAACAGTTAAGTTAAATTCTTAGAACACGTATATGAGAGATAGTGCGGCTTTTGTAGGGCCCACATAGTTGCGGTGGTCTTTGTCGAGACATTTTTCGCATCGTCCGTAAAGCTTGTAAGGACTGTAGGCATATCCCAAACCGATAGAGCCTTCGAAATTGAGGTGCTTATTGAGCAACCACTGATAGCCGTAGGTAAGGCCTCCACCTACATACCAGCCTTCATAATGCCTGCCCTCCAGAGTTTTCGGCAGGATGCCGAAGGGCATGTCAATGTTTTTAATGTTGTATTCACCGCCTAAGGCATGGATTCCGAAGAAATGGCCTCCAAACTTCTGGCAGGTGTACCATCTGTATTCTGGCATAACATTCCAGAATCTCATCTTCTTGTCGCCCGAGAACTTCCAGGGGTTCAGGGTTCCGAAGAGTTGGAAGGTTGTTTTCTTGCCCGTGCCGATTTCTATGCCGGCGTTGGCAGATGTGGAAGCCCATCCCAGTAAGTTGGTCTTCAGAGCGACCTCCTGCGCTCGCGTCGTTGCCGTTGAAAGGATTAGCAGCAGCAACATAGCTGATTTTATGAATGTTTGCTTCATCATATCTTTACTTTTATATATTGGTTCCGTTTATATTAAACTTTGCCTTCGTTTGTAGTTGGTATCTTTTTTCGGCTGCAAATATAAGAGGAATTTCTATAGTAAGCAAGAAAATATTTCAAAAAGGTTCTATTTATTTGTGCAAACGTTTGCACGTTTATGCAATCTGTTTGCGCGCACACATCATAAAACACATGATAATAAGTGTAATTTGCACAAATATGCGTAAGGGCAATAAGTTTTTTCTAAAATCACCCCGTCCCTCTTTACCATTAAAGAGGGCTCCACCTCTCACCCCGACCCTCTCTCCTCAGGAGCGAGGGAGGAAACCGCTCCTCCTCGTCGCTCGGAACCGCTACGCTCTAAGGTTGGCGGACCAAAGCGGTCTCGCCAGATTGTACGGGATGGGACCGCATGGGGATGACTGGTTATAGTTTATATCCAGGTAATTTGCTGATAACTTGCAGATTTCTTGTGGTTTTCTTGGTGGTTTCGAGAAAAAAGCGTAACTTTGGCGGCAAGTTATATAAACTAAATAATTCAAGTTTCGCATGTAAGCTCCACACGCCCTGAAAGGGCAGAAGCTCCTAGCCCAGGGCATCGCCCTGGGTAATTACGGACGCAAACCTGTCGCCCTGTAAGG
>OBCI01000309.1_pt1 | contig 10520 bp, 6 predicted proteins | sample 1495881 | NCBI WGS metagenome assembly OBCI01 (sample SAMN03418262, study PRJEB22391) | human gut metagenome | biome: human-gut; feature: organic feature; material: feces | host: Homo sapiens | place: Tanzania | collected 2013-01 | reverse complement strand
GGCTTGCGTTCCGTACTATTATCCTCGTGGCGCGGTTCTCCTCGCCCCTGCGTCCATGCAGGGGCGTTTCTGCGTCTTGTGGGCATAATTTCTACAGTATCTAAGCCACTTCGCTATGCACTCCGGCGGGAGTACGTGCGCGCCCGCGGTACCCGGGGCTTACGTTCCTTACGCTGTGCCACCACACGTACTGCAAATTCGAATAAAAAATATCAACCGTTGCAAAAAGTACTCCGGATGATTATAATAGGTATATTAGATTTGTAAATGGAAACAATGTCCATATTAAATCGAAATTAAATTATATAATATATTAAGGAGACAGTATAAAATGAAAGAAAAATCAAGAAGCACTTTTTCCGGCAACATTGGGTTCGTTCTTGCGGCAGCCGGCAGTGCGGTAGGACTTGGAAATATATGGAGGTTTCCGTATCTGGCAGCAAAGGACGGAGGAGGACTTTTTCTGCTGGTGTATCTGATACTTGTTCTGACCTTTGGCTTTGCATTGCTTACCACTGAGATTGCAATAGGACGTAAGACTGGACAGGGACCGCTCACCGCGTATGGTCTTATCAATCCAAAGGGCAAGTTTATCGGTGTGCTTGCGTGTATAGTACCGGCTATTATTCTGCCTTATTACTGTACTATAGGTGGATGGGTTTTAAAGTACTTTACACTTTTCATTACAGGAAGCGGCAAGAATGCGGTTGCGGATGGATATTTCACAGGCTTTATCACAGGCCAGTGGGCACCAATCATATTTGGAGTGGTTTATCTGCTTTTAACAGCAGCAATTGTCATTGGTGGAGTCAATAAAGGCATCGAGCGGTTCAGCAAGGTGCTTATGCCTATCCTTGTTGTGCTTATTTTTGCAATCGGAATTTTCTCACTGACGCTTCATTATAAGGATGCGTCGGGCACAGTAAGAAGTGGTCTTGAGGGACTTAAGATTTATGTGATTCCGGATTTCAAGGGGCTTACAATGCAAAAGCTTTTCACCGTATTTGTTGATGCACTCGGTCAGCTTTTTTATTCAATCAGTGTAGCTATGGGAATCATGGTTGCATACGGCTCATATGTCAAGAAAGAATCAAAGCTCATGGGTTCAATCAACCAGATAGAGATTTTTGATACACTTGTTGCATTCCTTGCAGGTCTTATGATCATTCCGGCAGTATATGTATTTATGGGCCGTGACGGCATGTCAGCAGGACCGGGGCTTATGTTTATATCATTGCCAAAGGTATTTGATGCAATGGGAATAGCAGGAGATATCGTGGGACTGATATTCTTCATGATAGTTGCATTCGCAGCAGTCACATCGTCTGTATCAATTATGGAGGCTATTGTATCGAGTCTTATAGACAGATTTCACTGGAGCCGCAGAAAAAGCGCAATTTTAGTCACGGTATATGTCCTGATTGCAGAGATAATAGTCTGCCTTGGCTACAATAAGCTCTATATGGAGGTTAAGCTTCCAAACGGCACAGTCGGACAGATACTTGATATAATGGACTATGTCAGCAACAATGTGCTCATGCCAATCGTGGCACTTGCCACATGTATCCTCGTTGGCTGGATAGTAAGTCCAAAGGTAATAATAGATGAGGTGACACGCGGAGGCAGCAAATTTACCAGAAAAGGACTTTATATAATCATGGTTAAATTTATTGCACCGGCATTCCTGCTTATACTGTTGCTGCAGGCACTCGGAATCGTTACTTTTTAGTATTGAAATAAATTTATTGTATATTTTATATAAAAACCCTTGAAATACAGCTATCATAATGGTAGTATTTTACTAAATGATGAAAGAGGGGGAGCCACTATGGCTTTTAGACGAGAGAAAAAGCGTATCGGTGATATGCTTATAAATGAAAATGTAATTACTCAGGAGCAGCTGGAAAAGGCTCTGCCTATAGCCAAAGAAAAGCATAAGAAGATAGGAGAAACACTCATTGAGCTTGGGTTCACCAATGAGCTTGAGATAGCAAAGGCATTGTCACAGCAGCTGGGACTGGAGCTTGTTAATGTGAGCTCAATCAACATACCTGAGGAGGTGCAAAACCTTGTCAGTGAGACAGTGCTTAGAAAGCATGTTATGATACCATATGCGTTTGACAAGAATAATGCCAATATAGTGCATGTGGCCATGGCTGATCCTATGGATATGGTTGCGCTTGATGATTTTTCAATTGTTACCAATCTGCAGGCTGAGCCTGCGGTAGCGACAGGCAGAGACATACTTTTGACGCTTGACAAATATTATGGTGATACAGAGGCCATGAAAGCGGCTCAGGAGTATGCGAGGGAGAGAAAAGAGCGTGAACAGAAAAATGCCGAGGCTGAGGAGGCAACCAGCAAGGACGTCAACAATTCGCCGGTAGTTCTGCTTGTCAATTCTATCATTGAGCAGGCAGCCAGACTCAGGGCCTCAGATATACATATAGAGGCACTGGAAAATAAAGTCAGGGTGCGATACAGAATTGATGGTGCGCTTTATGAGAAGGCAGCATATAGTATACATCTGCTTTCTGCAATTATTACACGACTTAAAATTATAGGTGGTATGGATATTTCCGAGAAACGTAAGCCACAGGACGGCCGTATCACTATGGAGATAGACAAGACAGAGTATGATATCCGAGTATCAATCCTTCCGACAGTATTCGGTGAGAAATGCGTTATGCGACTTGCGCAGAAAAAGGCACTTACAAGAGATAAAAAGGAGCTGGGATTTTCAGACGAAGAGCTTAAGGCCTTTGATCATATACTGATGAATACAAACGGTATCATCCTTGTTACAGGACCTACAGGAAGTGGTAAGTCAACCACACTTTACACGGCACTTTCCGAGCTCAACAGGGATGATGTAAATATCATCACAGTTGAGGATCCGGTTGAGGCCAATATAGACGGAATAAACCAGGTACAGGTAAATAATAAGGCTGACCTGACATTTGCATCAGCACTTCGTTCCATTCTGCGACAGGATCCGGACATCATTATGATTGGTGAGATTCGAGATCAGGAGACAGCACAGATTGCAGTACAGGCGTCAATCACAGGACATCTTGTGGTCAGCACACTGCATACCAATAGCTCGGCAAGTACTATTTCACGACTGGAGGACATGGGAGTTGAAAGTTATCTGCTTGCGGATTCGGTAAAGGGAATCATTGCACAGCGACTTGTAAGAAGACTTTGTCCGGCATGTAAGAGAGAGCATCTGCTGACAGAGGAGGAAAAGGCCTTTATGAATATACCGGCATTCCGTCCGGTAAAGATTTATGAGCCATGTGGCTGTGAAAAATGTGCCAATACAGGCTACAAGGGACGAATCGGTATATATGAGATAATGACCATAACACCAAAGCTAAAGTCACTTATTTCAAAAGGTGTTGATATAGAGGATATAAACAAGGCTGCATGTGATGAGGGCATGCATACACTTAGACAGAGTGCAGAGAAGCTTGTACTCGAAGGAGTTACTTCATTCCAGGAAATGTTAAAGACCACGTTCGAAAACTAAGGGGGGAAAAGAAAATGCAGATAGTAGATATTTTAAAAGCAGCGCAGCAACAGAACTCATCAGATATACATATCGCACCGGGAAATCCGGTTATGCTTAGAATTGACGGAATGCTTGTACCGCAGGGAAATCAGGTTCTTACCAATGTTGAGACGGACAACCTGCTTTCTCCAATTGTCCCGCAGGAGCTTAAAGATGTGCTAAAGAAAAATGGAGAGCTTGATTTTGCTTTTTCGGTGGAGGGCTTTTCACGAGTCAGAGCCAATGTGTTCAGACAGAGAGGTTCATATGCAGCAGCACTTCGTATTCTCTCATATGATGTGCCTACACCGCAGCAGCTTGGTATACCACAGTCGGTTGTCAATCTTACCACAAAGATGAGAGGACTTGTCCTCGTGACAGGAGCTACAGGAAGTGGTAAGTCGACCACGCTGGCAAGTCTTATAGATGTCATTGCATCAAGAGATTCCAAAAATATAATCACGCTTGAAGATCCTATCGAGTACCTGCACTCAAGGCGCCGCTCTATAGTGGCACAGCGAGAGGTTGGAAAGGATACACTCTCATATGCTGCAGCTCTAAGAGCTGCATTGCGACAGGATCCGGATGTAATACTTGTAGGAGAGATGCGAGATCTTGAAACTATATCTACAGCTATTACAGCGGCGGAGACAGGACATCTTGTATTTTCTACACTGCATACCAACAGTTCATCCGACGCAATTGACCGTATGATTGACGTTTTTCCACCACACCAGCAGCAACAGATACGAGTGCAGCTCTCAGGAGTTTTAGAGGGAATTGTTGCACAGCATCTGCTTCCAATGGTAAATGGCGGACGAATTGCAGCATTTGAGGTGCTTCTTGCAAACAATGCCATCAGAAACTTAATTCGTGAGGCAAAAGCATTTCAGATTCCATCTATCATACAGACCTCAAAGAGAGAGGGTATGATGATGATGGATGACTGTATTTTACAGTATTACAGCCAGGGCCTTATAGCGCCGGAGACTGCAGTTGCATATGCACATGATCCGGTAAGCATGGCTAGCCGTGTACACCTTTACTATTGATGGTATAATCGTATGTATTTTACTGTTATGGTATAATGTTGTGGAGTCTTAATAAATTATGATTTAATTTATCTGGAGGTTGCACAGAATAGGGATAAGGAGGAGAAGAAAGTGGCTGACTGGACATATCAGATTATAGACCAGAGCGGAAAAGAAAGAAAAGGAAATATAGTAGCCGAGTCAGAAGCAGAGGCAAAAAATAAGCTTAAGATGGATGGAAACATGGTCATAAGCCTCACCAAGGCAACAGCACTGACCAAGGAAATCTCATTCAGTGTAGGAGGAAAGGTAAAGCCGAGAGATCTATCGGTATTCTGCCGCCAGTTCACCAGTATGGTCAATGCCGGTGTTACGATTCTTGATACGCTGGATATGCTATCCGATCAGACTGAGAACAAGGTCATGGCGAAAGCTATCAGAGGTGTTCATGCCGAGATTCAAAAAGGTGAGACTCTCTCGGATGGTCTCAAAAAATACCCGAATGTTTTCCCTGACATCATGGTGAGCATGGTTGCGGCAGGAGAAGCATCCGGCAAGATTGATGTAGCTTTTGAAAGAATGTCTGCACACTTCGAGAAATCAGCAAAGCTTAACGGCATGATAAAAAAAGCGGCAGTTTATCCGATTATCGTTGTGATTGTAGCTATTGCGGTTGTTATTGTAATGCTTGTAAAGGTCATCCCAAGCTACTCAGAGATGTTCAATGACCTGGGAACAGAGCTGCCGGGCATCACAAAGGCAGTTGTTGCGATGAGTGATTTTGTTACCGGATACTGGTATATTGTGATTGCTGTCATAGCAGCAATTGTTATAGCCATAAAGCTTTATAAGCAGACTGACAGCGGCCAGATGTTTTTTGGTAATCTCGCAAGAAAGATTCCGGTTTTCGGAAAGCTAAACATCAAGACAGCGGCCAGTAACTATGCGCGTACACTTTCCACACTTGTGTACTCCGGACTTCCGATGATTGAAGCCCTTGGCATCACTGCTGACACCATGAAGAATGCTCTTTACAAAAAAGCACTGAAAAGTGCGAGGGAAGAAGTAAGTAAGGGTGTTCCACTGTCTGAGCCAATCACTGCGTGTGGATTGTTTCCACCTATGGTTTCACACATGACCAAAATCGGTGAGGAGACCGGTGACTTGGAAGGCATGCTTACCCGACTGGCAGACTACTATGATGAGGAAGTTGAGTTGGCTACCCAGACAGTTATGGCAGCTATTGAGCCTATGATTATCCTGGTTCTGGCACTTATTGTTGGTGTGCTTGTGGCAGCCGTTATGGCTCCTATGCTTACCATGTATCAGGCTATGGACAGCTTATAAAATGAAAAAAGAAGCAGACTTTGAGTGTGAAGCTCAAAGGCTGCTTTTTTGTGCAGGTACTGGCGATAGGTAGGGGCGAAAAAATACATTGACAACTGTTATACAATAGGCTACAATTCGAATACATGGTTCGGGGATGTTCTTTACCCGTTGATTTATCATGCTGTGTCAGCAACAAATCCGATTGTGTGTTAAAAATAAATATCAGCTAAAGTACCAGTCTATTCGTTTCTATGCGTGGCGGGCATTTATTTGAGGAATATAAAGGGTTATTATCATTTGAAATTATGTATGCACAAAAAATGGGGCTATAAAAAATGATGTGTATGCAGATTTCATGTGGAAAACAGGAGAAGTGTATGATATACAGAAAAGTGAAGACAAATTTGTCCAGAACTCTTAGCTCTATAGAGCAGGATAAGGCAACCAGTGACGACTACGTGAAGTGTATTCTGGCAGATCCGCAGATAGCAGCCTATATAGTTCAGGCGCTCGTGCCGGAATTTAAGGAAATGGAAGCCGAGAAAATAATTCCGTGCATTGGTGAGCCGACAGTAATGCTCAGATTTCCGGAAAGGCTTGGAGTTAAAATCCAGAACGTAAATAATGAGTCAGTTGATGAGGATGATGGAAAAATTATTTACGACATCAAATTTCCATTGTATTATAATGGAAAAAGAAGAGAATTTATCATCAATATTGAAGCTCAGAAGAGCAGTAAAAAATCAAAGCTGGGCTACCGGTTGGAAAACAGGATTGCCTATTACATGGGCAGAATGATATCAGAGCAGAAGGGAACGGAGTTTGTAAATTCGAATTATGATGATTTAAAATCCGTATATACTATATGGATATGTATGGATACGAAAAAATCAGAGGACTCAATAATCGAATTTGGGATGAAATCCAGCCTGATTTATGGTAAAATAAAGAAAATACCACAGATTGACAAATTAAACGGTGCACTGATAAATGTCCGGACGAGAGCAACAAAAAATAAAAAGCAGTCTAAGAATAAACTCATAGGAATGTTGGAAGAACTGTTCTCAAAGTCAGAGTTTATCGAAAAAAAGAAGATACTTGAAGAAGACTATGGACTTAAAATGAGCATGGAACTCGAAGGGAGGATGAGCGAGATGTGTAATGTGAGTGATTACTGGGAAGAGGTTGCAACAGAAGAGGGTAAGGAAATTGGAGAAAAACAAAAGATAATCTCACTGGTTGTAAAAAAACTGCAAAAGGACAAGAGTGTGGCAGAGATAGCAGATGACCTGGAAGAAAAAGAGGAGGTTATTGCTCCAATTTACGAAGCAGCATTGTCAATGAAGCCGGATTATGACGTTGAGAAAATCTATGAGCTTCTTGAGAAAAATAAGAAGCTGGCATAGTAGCTGTAGTTGAAAAAAGATTGAGAGGAGGCAGTCTTTGAGCGAAAGCGCGGAGACTGCTTCCTCTTTGTCTGAGGGGACTGACAGTAGGGCGGGGCTTCGTCCCACGAGACAGGCAGGTGCACACTCTCTCGCTTGAGCTACGCTGCACTGCCAAGATACTGTAGGAATTATGCTTTATAGGTTTACTATGCTTGACGAAACCGTCGAAACGCGCCGTCCGTGGCGCGGTTCTCCTTGAACTGCCATCCGTGGCAGCTCATTTCTGTGTATCGTGTGCATAATTCAACAGTATCTAGGCAGCTCCGCTATTCGCTCGTGTGCCCAGCCGGTCTCAGGGGATGAAGCCCCTTGCGCTGTGACGAAAAATATAATGACAAAGCATTATAACTCTGCTACAATCAGCTTAAAGAGGAAATTTGCGAAAGAGGATAAGCTGATTCCAGTAATTACAATTACAGTATATCTTGGCACCGAGGGAGATAACAGACTTTACTGGATTCAGGACATCCATCAGGCAGCTTTTCGAGGTGCTGCAGAATGCGTATGATAAGGAAAGGATGCAGGAAGTACTTCAGAACGATAAAAAGTTTAGCAATGTGGACAGAGAGACAGTCGAGGCAATCAACCTGTTTGCAGGAACGGATATAGACATAGATGAGAAAGAAGAGGTGATTGATATGTGTAAGGCGTGGGAAGATCAGAAAAATGAAGGCAGAGAAGAAGGCAGAGAATTAGGAGAAAGACAAAAGATAATTTCTCTGATTGTAAAAAAGCTGCAAAAGGATAAGAGTGTGGCAGAGATAGCAGATGACCTGGAAGAAAAAGATGAGGTTATTGCTCCAATTTACGAAGCAGCATTGTCAATGAAGCCGGATTATGATGTTGAGAAAATCTATGAGCTTCTTGAGAAAAATAAGAAGCTGGCATAGCAGCTGTAGTTGGAAAATAAAATAGTCAATTAGGAAGCAGTCTTTGAGCGAAAGCACTGAGGCTGCTTCCTCTTTGTCTGAGGGTACTGACAATAGCCCGGGGCTTCGTCCCACGAGACAGGCAGGTGCACACTCTCTCGCTTGAGCTACGCTGCACTGCCAAGATACTGTAGGAATTATGCTTTATAGGTTTACTATGCTTGACGAAACCGTCGAAACGCGCCGTCCGTGGCGCGGTTCTCCTTGCCCATTACTGCTCACACCATCAGTGTGACCAGTAACGATTACAGCCCATTAAAATTGCCTCTACGAGGCAGGGGCTGTAATCTGACAATAGTTGACTTATTGGCGCATAGCTTGACAGCGTGGTGTCAAGCTTGCGTTTGAACAGTAATGATATATATTACATCCCGGTGGCATCTCATTTCTGTGTATCGTGTGCATAATTCAACAGTATCTAGGCAACTTCGCTATTCGCTCACGAGAGAGAGCGTGCCCTAGCCGGTCTCAGGGGATGAAGTTCCTTACGCTGTGGCAAAAAAGAAAAAAATGTGATGACAAAGCACTGCCTCTATGCTACAATCAACTCAAAGCATTATATTTCTGTAAGCGGCACCACATGACAGTTTTTTACAGGTGCACACCACTTTGAAGAGGGCAGACCACTTCGCATCATTCTACAAAGGACATGGAAGTTTTCGATGCTTTAATTACCCATCAACAGCAGGAAAATTGAAATGCCGTATGTAGACAGAATGCAGAAAATGCAGTCAGAAGGCGGATGAACTGTATACAGTGCGTAAATATTAAAGAAGGACAGCACATGTATACCTTGTAAACTGTACCACTGTACCCTCATTGGCACCGGATTTTCCTGCTCACACAAGAGAACAGGAGGAGAAGGATTGAGCACAAAGGACTCAATGGCAAAGGAATACTTTGCAGACAATGCCAGGTTTGCAGACCTGTGCAACAATGTACTGTATGGAGGAAGAGAGGTCATCCTGCCGGAAAACCTTAAGGAAAGGGATACCACAGAGGTGCTGACAGCACTAGGGCTTGACAAAAAGACCATAGCGATGCAGAAGCTGAGGGACATCTTCAAAAATGCCAGCATCAAATATACCGGCAAATCATATGTCGTACTGATAGGGGTAGAGAATCAGTCGGATATACACTATGCCATCCCGGTAAAAAACATGTTCTATGATGTGATGGCATATGGAAATCAGGTAAAGGAAACAGCCAAAAAGCATCGCAAGGAAAAGGATACGGCAACATCGGATGAATTTCTCTCAGGATTTACAAAAACTGATAAGCTGATACCGGTGATTACGATTACAGTATATCTCGGAACAAAGGAATGGGATGGACCAAGAAGGCTGTCGGATATGTTTGGTGAAGTAGACGAGGAACTTTTGCCGTTTATACCGGATTACAGGATTAATCTGCTGGCGCCGAGGGAGATAAAGGACTTTACCGGATTCAGGACATCCATCAGGCAGCTTTTCGAGGTACTGCAGAATGCATATGATAAGGATAAGATGCAGGAAGTGCTGCAGAACGATAAAAAGTTTAGCAATGTGGACAGAGAGACAGTCGAGGCAATCAACCTGTTTGCAGGAACGGATATAGACATAGATGAGAAAGAAGAGGTGATTGATATGTGTAAGGCGTGGGAAGAGCAGAAAAATGAAGGCAGAGAATTAGGCAGAGAAGAAGGTCGAGAAGAAGGCAGAATTCGTCAGGCAAAAATAACAGCTTTGAAACTTCAGAAAAAAGGACACTCAATAGAAGATATAGCTGAATGTGTGGATTTTGATGAGGAAACTGTAAAAAAATGGCTTGTGAGCTAATATTGTAGTGAAATGTAAATTAGAGGAAGCAATCTTTGGGAGAGAACTCGGAGGTTGCTTCCTCTTTTGCTGACAGTAGGATGGGGCTTCATTCTCTACGAACGGCTGGCGAATATACTCTCGGGTGAGCGAATAGCGAAGCTGCTTAGATACTGTTGAATTATGCATACGATACACAGAAATGCTCTGCCACTGGGATGTAATATATCGTTGCTGTTCAAACGCAAGCTTGACACCACGCTGTCAAGCTATGCGCCAATAAGTCAACTATTGTCAGATTACAGCCCCTGCCTCGTAGAGGCAATTTTAATGGGCTGTAATCGTTACTGGTCACACTGATGGTGTGAGCAGTAATGGGCAAGGAGAACCGCGCCACGGACGGCGCGTTTCGACGGTTTCGTCAAGCATAGTAA
>OBCI01000308.1_pt1 | contig 10555 bp, 5 predicted proteins | sample 1495881 | NCBI WGS metagenome assembly OBCI01 (sample SAMN03418262, study PRJEB22391) | human gut metagenome | biome: human-gut; feature: organic feature; material: feces | host: Homo sapiens | place: Tanzania | collected 2013-01 | reverse complement strand
TCGTGTTCCAGCAGGCACGAGAGAAACAGTATAAAATAGGTACGCTTACTATCAAGCTGGAAAATTATAATGAACTGCTGGCAGAAGATCTGGCGCTCTCTCCTGGTGAAGGAATTATTCTGCAGGATAGCCTTCACAATAAGAATGTAACTGTGGCTCATGAGAAGTTGCAGGCTTTTGTACGCGAACATGAAAGCAAGGATCTTCGTGTTACGCTGGTGCGCCCGAACGGTAAGGTGATTTATGACAACATGAGTTCCGATTATGATCATTTTGCCAACCATGCTAAGCGTGAGGAAATAGCAGAGGCCTTGAAAAACAGGGTAGGCTCAAGCGTGGAGCGACAGTCTAAAACCCTGAAGCATGATTATTTCTATGTGGCTTCTTATTTTCCGGAAAGCAAGCTCATCATCCGTACGGCACTACCTTACAATAATGATTTGGCAAAATCGCTCCAGGCCGACCAGCATTTCATCTGGTTTGCCATCGTAGCCGTCATCCTGCTTACCATCGTGCTCTACCGTTTTACGGACCGTCTGGCTAAGAATGTTTCCAAACTGAGCATCTTTGCTTATAAGGCAGACCACAACGAGAGTCTTGAGGTGGAAGATCTCGCCAAGTTCCCTAACGATGAGTTGGGCGAGATAGCCGAGCGTATCATCAAAATGTATAAGCGCATACAGACCACCCGACGTGAACAGGATGTACTGAAGCGGCAGCTTACCCAGAATATCGCTCACGAACTGAAGACTCCTGTGGCAAGTATCCAGGGTTATCTGGAAACGATACTCGACAATCCGCATATCAACGAAGAGATGAAGTCGCAGTTTCTGCAGCGCTGTTATGCCCAGAGCGAACGCCTCACCTCTCTGCTCCGCGACATCTCAACCCTGAACCGGTTGGATGACGGTTCGGATATGATAGATTTCGAGACGGTAGACATTACGCAGATGGTGAGAGAAATAGCCCGTGAGACGGCGCTCGAAAGAGAGTCGCACCAGATGACTTTTGAGAATCTTCTTCCCGACCAGCACATTATCGTGAAGGGTAACCGCAGTCTGCTCTATAGTGTGTTCCGCAATCTTACCGACAATGCCATAGCTTATGCCGGCGAAGGACGTAAGATAACGTTGAGTGCCAAGGAGCAGGGCAATAAGTGGCATTTCATCTTCAGTGATAACGGTCAGGGTGTTCCTGCCGAGCATCTCTCCCGTCTTTTTGAGCGTTTCTATCGGGTAGATAAGGGACGCAGCCGCAAGATGGGTGGCACCGGTTTGGGTCTTGCCATCGTCAAGAATGCCGTTCTCCTACATGGCGGAACCATCCGGGTGAGCAATCAGCTGGAAGGCGGCTTGAAGTTTGAATTTACGCTTAAGAAATAAAAATGTTTTTTGAATAAAATATCTAAGCGGAAAATATAAATAATCAAGTGGCTGATAAAGGTACTTAAATAGTAAATATAGGTAAAGAAAGGCAAGACTTCTGAGAAACTTCTGAATGGGGATTTACAGAAACCTTGCCTTTTTTGTGTTTTAGAACATTTTTGTTTTCTTTTCGTAAACTTTGCTTAAATCTATTATTCCTGACTTTTTTCTATTAAAAGTGTAGACGATATTTCTAAATGTTGACGAAAATCAAGAAAAACTAACTTTTTTCTATAAAAATATCGATAAAGTTTGCATTAATTCAATACTTTTTCTTATCTTTGCACCCGTAAATTAATGAGAGATATTTAAAAAGTGTAAGAAGAGAAAAAATAATTATATAAAGTTATAAGAGTTGTTTAATTTTTAAGAGAGGATTTTATGGAAAAAAAATTGCTTTTCTTGTTAGTCAATCTCTTCCTTTTATGTGGGGGGGCATTGGCTCAAACGAAAGTAACAGGTACCGTAGTTTCTCTGGAAGATGGTGAACCTGTCATCGGTGCATCTGTCGTAGTCGCTGGAGCGGCACGTACAGGTACCGTCACCGATATCGACGGTCACTTCTCTTTGGAGGTACCTGCTGGTAAGAAACTTGTAGTTAGCTACGTCGGTATGCAGAGCCAGACCTTGACTCCAGCTGCCAAGATGACTATTCGCCTGAAGGCAGATAGCAAGAGCTTGGGCGAGGTGGTTGTAACGGGTATGCAGAAAGTGGATAAGCGACTTTTTACAGGTTCTGCCACAAGCGTAAATGCTGCAGATGCTAAGTTGGATGGTGTAGCTGATATCAGCCGCTCCCTCGAAGGTCGTGCAGCCGGTGTGTCTGTACAGAACGTTTCTGGTACTTTTGGTACTGCTCCAAAGATTCGTGTCCGTGGTGCAACATCTATCTATGGTTCTTCTAAACCTCTTTGGGTTGTAGATGGTGTCATCATGGAAGATGTGGTAGATGTAAGTGCTGACCAGTTGTCTTCTGGTGATGCTAATACCTTGATTTCTTCAGCTATTGCTGGTTTGAACTCAGACGATATTGAAAGTTTCCAGATTTTGAAGGATGGTTCTGCAACCTCTATTTATGGTGCACGTGCCATGGCAGGTGTCATTGTTGTTACCACTAAAAAAGGTCGCGCCGGTCAGGCTCGTGTTAGCTATACAGGTGAATACACCATGCGTTTGAAGCCTAGCTATTCTAACTTCAATATCATGAATTCTCAGGACCAGATGTCTGTTTATCAGGAATTGGAACAGAAAGGCTATCTTAATTATGCTGAGACTTCCGTAGCTTCAGAAAGTGGTGTGTATGGTAAGATGTATCAGTTGTTGAGCCAGTATGATCCAACAACCGGTCAGTTTGCTTTGGCTAATACTCCAGAAGCTAAGGCTGCTTATTTGCGTAGTGCAGAGTATCGTAATACCAACTGGTTTGATTCTCTTTTCTCAACTGCCATTCAGCACAACCACTCTGTAAGTGTAAGTGCAGGTACTGATAAGGCTCAGTATTATGCATCTGCCAGTGCTATGTTTGATCCAGGATGGACATTGCAGAGTAAGGTAGAGCGTTATACAGCCAACTTGAATTCAACTTTCAATATTTCGGATAAGTTGAATTTGAACTTGATCAGTAATGCATCATATCGTAAGCAGAAGGCCCCTGGTACATTGAGCAGTTCTATTGATGCTGTATCTGGTGAGGTAAAGCGTGATTTCGATATCAACCCATATTCTTATGCGTTGAACACATCTCGTGCGCTTGATCCTACTCTGTATTATACCCGCAACTATGCTGATTTCAATATCTTCCATGAGTTGGAAAGTAACTATATGGATTTGAATGTTACTGATTTCCGTTTGCAGGGACGTGTTAACTACAAGCCAATCAAGAAGGTAGAACTCTCTTTGTTGGGTGCAGTGAAATATTCTGCTACTTCACAGGAACATTATATTTTGGATAGTTCAAACCAGGCTTTAGCTTATCGTGCGATGGCTACATCAACTATCCGTAATAATAATAATCTTCTTTATACCGATCCAGATGATGTTTATGCGTTGCCAGTCTCGGTATTACCTAATGGTGGTATTTATGAGCGCACCGACAACCGTCTTTTTGGATGGGATATGCGTGCTGCCATCAGTTATAACGATGTATTCAATGAAGATCACATCGTAAATTTCTATGGTGGTATGGAAACCAACAGTAACGACCGTCATTCTACATGGTTCCGTGGTTGGGGTATGCAGTATAGTATGGGTGAGATAGCCAACTATGCTTATCAGGTATTTAAAAAAGGTGTAGAGGATAATTCTGAATATTATACTTTGGTAAATAAGCACCAGCGTAGTGCAGCCTTCTTTGGCAATGCTACCTATTCTTATAAAGGAAAGTATACAGTGAATGGTACTGTTCGTTATGAGGGTACCAATGGATTGGGTAAGAGCCGTTCTTCCCGTTGGATGCCTACATGGAATATTTCCGGTGCATGGAATGCTCATGAGGAGAGTTGGTTTAAGGCTCTTGAGCCAGCTTTGTCTCACTTGACATTGAAGGCTTCTTACTCTTTGACTGGTGACCGTCCTTCTGTAACCAATTCTCTTGCAGTGATAGGCAGTACTGTTCCTTGGCGTCCTTTTGCAGGTGTAAAGGAAAGTGCTTTGTATCAGAAAGAGGCTGCAAATAGTGATCTGACTTATGAGAAGAAGCATGAGTTGAATCTTGGCTTGGAGGCTGGTTTCCTGAATAACCGTATCAATTTGGCAATTGACTGGTATAAGCGTAACAACTACGATTTGATTGGTCTTGCCAATACGTGGGGACTTTCTGGAGAGGTACAGCGTTATGGTAACATCGCTTCCATGAAGTCTAGTGGTTTGGAACTTAGTTTGAATACTACCAATATCAAAACAGAGGACTTCACATGGTCAACCAGCTTTATTTACTCTCATACTCATAATGAGGTTACAGACTTGAAGACAAGTAAACGTATGATTGACTTGGTTTCTGGTACAGGTTTCGCTCAGGAGGGCTATCCTGTCAGAAGTTTGTTCTCTATTCAGTTTATGGGCTTGAACAAGGAAGGTCTTCCTACCTTTATCAATCAGGATGGTAATGTTACAGTAAGTGACATCTATTTCCAGTCATCAGATCCTGAGAACTTGAAATATCTGAAGTATGAGGGTAGTGTAGATCCAACCGATGTAGGTAGTTTGGGTAATATCTTTAAATATAAAGGTTTCACATTGAATGTCTTCCTTACTTATTCGTTTGGTAATGTAGTTCGTCTGGATCCTGTTTTCAGTAATGAATATGATGATTTGACTTCTACTCCTAAGGAGTTTAAGAATCGTTGGGCAGTGCCAGGTGACGAGAACAGAACTTCGGTTCCTGTTATCGCCAGCAAGACTCAGAACAAGATGGATACCGATTTGAAGTATGCTTATAATGCATATAACTATTCAACAGAGCGTATTGCTAAGGGCGATTTTATCCGTATGAAGGAAATATCTTTGGGCTATGAATTCCCTAAGGCATGGGCTTCAGCTTTGAGATTAAGCAATCTGTCATTGAAATTGCAGGGTACCAACCTCTTCTTGATCTATGCAGATAAGAAGCTGAATGGTCAGGATCCTGAATTCTTCAATACGGGTGGTGTTGCCGTTCCTATGGCTCGTCAGTTTACAATGACATTGAACTTGGGTATTTAATTTTTTAAGGAAGAAAAACGTATGAAGAAGAAAATATTATATGTGTTGATGGTACTTGCTGCGGGAGCATCGTTTACATCATGCGATGATTTCCTGGATACATTGCCAGACAACCGTACGACAATAGATACTGAAGAAAAGGTAAAGAGCATCTTGACTTCAGCTTATCCTGACAAGACATATGCGCTGGTTACAGAACTTATGTCTGATAATTCTGACAATTATGGAGAGTCGAATCCTTATACCGACCGCTTCGTTGATCAGGTATACGCCTGGGAGGATGTAACAGAGGGTAACAATGATTCTCCTGAGGATTATTGGGAGGCTAGCTATAATGCCATCGCCAATGCCAATCTGGCTCTTGATGGTATAGAAGAGATGGGTGGTGCCACCACAACTTCGCTGAAGGAAGAAAAGGCAGAAGCTTTGCTCTGTCGTGCTTACAATCATTTTATTTTGGTAAACCTTTTCTCAAAGGCTTATAACTCTCAGACCAGTACGAAAGATGCAGGTATTCCGTATATTAGTAAGACTTCGAGTGAGTTGATGGCACAGACTCCTCGTGGTACTGTAGCCGAAACTTATGAAAAGATAGATAAGGACATTCAGGAGGCTTTACCTTTGGTAGGTGATTCTCATCTGGAGGTGCCTAAGTATCATTTCAATACTCGTGCAGCCTATGCTTTTGCTACCCGTTTCTACCTGTATTATGAAAAGTGGGACAAGGCTGTAGAATATGCCACTAAGTGTCTGGGAAGTCAGCCTAAGACCATGTTGCGTGACTGGAAAGCCATTGCTGGTATGACGCAGACTTATGAGGCTGTTACTAATCAGTATATTGATGCAGGTGTAAACTGTAATCTTATGCTTAATACGGCTGTAAGTAGCTTAGGTTTGGCATTTGGTCCTTACAGAGTTTACACAAAATATGCTCATGGTTCGTATGTTGCAAGTCATGAGGATGGTATGGCTGGAAATATTTGGGGCAGTGCTTCTTTCTATTCCGCCATGAAGACATATACTGCAACCAACCTTGATAAGACTATCTTCTGGAAGATGCCTTATAAGTTTGAGTTTTCTGATCCTGTGGCACAGATAGGTTATCGCCGTACAGTGATTACCACGTTTACTACAGACGAATGTTTGCTCAACCGTGCTGAGGCTTATATTATGCTGAAGAAGTATGATGAGGCTGCAGCCGATCTGACACTCTGGATGCAGAATATGGTGAAGACCAACATGGTACTTACACCAGAGAACATCACAGAATTCTACAAGGACATACCTTATTCTTATACGGTTACCGATGATGATCCTAAGGGTATTAATTCTACCATTAAGAAGCATCTGAATCCTGCGTTCTCTATTGATGCTGAGGGTAGTACACAGGAGTGCATGCTTCAGTGTATGCTGAACTTCCGCCGTATCGAAACTATGGAGGGTGGTCTTCGTTGGTTTGATATCAAGAGATATGGTATAGAAATCATTCGTCGTACCATGAGCTCAAATGGATTGCCAGCTGAGAAGACTGATGTCTTGACGAAGGATGATGAACGCCGTGCCATCCAGATACCACAGAAGGTTCGCGATGCTGGTTGCCCTGCAAATCCACGTAAGGCAGCAACAGCTACAACTCCTACAGAATAATGTAGCGAGGAAGAACCAAGTTATTAACAATAATAAGGAAAGAAAATGAAAAAGTATTTATTATATGCTTTGCTTGCGGTATCTACAGGTACAGCCCTGGTTTCCTGTTCAGAAGATGACTTGAATGCCGAGAGCGTAATTACGATAGATAAGAAGCAGGCCAACGACTTTGACAAGTGGCTCACTGCCAATTTTGTCAATCCGTATAATCTGGAGTTCAAGTATCGTTATGAATATAAAGAGACCGATGCTGACTATTATACCATTCCTGCAGAGTTAAACCAGGCTATCGAGATGGCACATCTGGTAAAGTATCTCTGTCTGGAATCTTATGATGAGGTTGCCGGTATCGATTTTACACGTAACTACTTCCCTAAGATGATTTTCACCATCGGTGAGTGGGAGTATCGTAATAATGGTACTTTCATCTTAGGTACAGCAGAAAGCGGTAAGAAAATCTTGCTGACGGGTGTTAATTACCTGGATACATACAAGAGTAGTCCTGCTGCGTTGAACCGTTACTATTTTAAGACGATTCATCATGAGTTTACCCATATTCTGAATCAGACTAAAGAGTATTCTGCTGAGTTTAAGTTGATTACCGGTAACTCTTATGTCGCAGATTCCTGGAGTAAGGAACCTTTTGATGTGGGTTACTTGGAACGAGGCTTTATTTCAGATTATGCTCAGCATTCCGATACTGAGGATTTTGCAGAGATGATGTCTTTATATGTAACCAACTCTAAGGAGCAGTGGGACGAATGGATGGCTGAGGCTGGAGAGAATGGTGCACCTCTTCTTCAGGCAAAACTTGATATCGTTAAGAGCTACATGAAGGATTCATGGGGTGTTGATATGGACAAACTCCGTGATACGATTCTTCGTCGTCAGGCAGACTTGGCTGCAGGCAAAGTTGATTTGACAGATATTAGTGTGAAATAACTCTAACATTAAAGGAATATGAAAAAGAAACTATTCATATATATATTGCTCCTCTTGCCGATGTTCGCCTTTCAGTCTTGTCTGAAAGATCAAGAGGAAATCTTCGACAAGGATGCTGCCTTGCGAGTACAAGATGCAATGGATAATGCCGATAAGGCGTTTACAAGTGCAGAAAATGGCTGGCTCTTGGAATATTATCCAGAGGAGGCCCAGTCGTATGGCGGATGTGTTTTCACCATAAAGTTTGCTGATGGAAAAGCTACGGTTTCTAGTGACCTGAATCCGGGCAATTCCTGTGAAAGTCTTTATAAGATGACAAATGACCAGGGACCGGTCTTGACATTTGATACATATAATGATCTGATGCATCTCTTTGCTACACCATCAGCTGGCAACTATGAGGCATATCATGGTGATTTCGAATTTGTTGTAGATTCTATCGGTGATGATGCAATCAAGGTACATGGCAAGAAGACAGGAAATACTTTCTATTTCCGTAAGTTGGAAACTTCACCTGAAGAGTATATCAATAAGGTGCTGGAAATGGAAGACAATTTCATTGTCTCTGGTCTGGAAGGTACTGTTGGTGTTAAAAAAATCTTGGGTGAATTTGATTTGGATAACAATCAGTTGCTGATTAGTAATGAAGATGGTTCCAATGCACAGCAGCAGGCTTTTGCCTTTACTGATACTGGTATCCGTTTCTACAAGCCATTCAGTATCAATGGCGAGCTACTGAGTTCTTTGAGCTTCGATGCTGAGACTAACACGTTTACTGGTGTTACTTCTGGCGGTACTGCCGTAACATTTAACGGTACTTTACCAGCCGACTATGTGAAGTATGATCAATATGCAGGTAATTATAAACTGTATTATTGGCCACATAAGGATCCGTCTACCGGCAAGAGTGTTTATTATGCTCTCAATGTTACATTGACACCTACCGAAGATAAGAGTGGCTTTATCATGGAAGGTCTCAATGATAATATCAAGCCTGTACTGAAGTTTAACAAGAGCAAGGGTAACCTGGAATTGAACTCTCAGATTGTTGGCTCATATGGTGGCAACGATGTTTGGCTCTGCGCTTGGGGTGTTGCAGCTGGTGGTAGCCTTACTTGGGCATCGGAAGCTGGAGTACAGACACAGTGGAATATGGATACAGAGAAACCTGTATATACATTCCAGACTAATTCTTATTCTGGTTTGGTTACGGATTCGTTCATTTTGTGGTTGGTAACTCCATCAGGTTCTTCTGTTGGTCAGTTCAATAATAGTTCATGGTTGGTAAATGGTAGCAACCGTCTTCCATATTTGTACGGATTGGTTAAACAATAAAAAATGAATTTGATATGAAAAAGATATTTAGTTTAATATGTATGGCTACTTTGGCCTTGTCGTTCGTCGCTTGTAGCGACGACGATGAGGTGGGGGCAGAATACAATCGTGCGTCTACCATCTCTGTGGTAAAATCTGATGTCTTGTTCTCGGCAAGTGCTGGTACAGGAACCGTTGTGGTTAAGTCGCAAGGTCCTATCACTTTCTCCAGTGCCAGCGACTGGTGTAAGGCTACAGCTCTGAATGATTCTACCGTTCAGGTTTCGGTAGATAATAACGAGACTAATAGTGGCCGTTCCAGTTTGCTTACCATCAAGTCTGGAGTAGATTCTGTAAATGTAACAGTACAACAGCAGGGTTTCTATTTCCAGAGTGATATGGGTACCGCCATTTCCTTAGCTAATGGCGCATCACGAGAGGCTTTTGCCTTGAATACTAATGGTAATACGGTTGTTTCTACTACTGCAGACTGGCTTACTGCCAGTGTTGAGAATGACAGCGTAGTAGTATCTTCAGCAGCCAATGAAACTGGTCATATGCGTCAGGCTTACGTAAAGTATTCATTTGGAGAATTTAAGGATTCTGTTCTTGTTTCTCAGTATAATTTTGCAGAGGATATTGCAGGCACGTATTATCTGGCATTTACAAATGCTTCTACGGGTAAGACTAGTGCATTTAAAGCAAATTTGTTAGCTGATGAGGCAGGTAAGCTATCCTTGATATTGCCTGATTTAGGCTTTACAATTCCTGTAACTTTCGACGCGGCTTCTTGTAAGTTGTCTATTGCTGCAGGCTCTTATATCGGCGACTACCAGGCAGATGAGAATACAATCTATAATATGGGTATCGTTTTAGGTGATTCGGAGGCTGGTTATATAACATGGTCTCCGTCTGTTACCTACTCTGCTGCTTTCCATAATGATGAAGATGGAACTTATGCTGAGTTCGAAAATGATGGCTCATGGACCTATAACGTAGATTATCTGTCGCTTTACGCATTCTCTTCAAAGGAGTTCACAAGTAAAACCCGTGTTGGTGGTTTGATGAATATGATAGCACCTTATCTCTTGAAGATAGATGCTTCGGGTGCTCGCAAAAAGATGAACGTTGCGACACCTAAACTTTCCATCATGAAATAAAATTATATACATAATGTTTAATAGAGTTCTTTGTGAAAAGAATACATAAAATCTCTCGTCTGGGGGCGTGCTCATTTAAGCACGCCCCTTATTTGGTTATAGTGCTTTCTTAAGATGCTATTTTTGTTGCATATGCACCTTGGAAGGTGCACATTTATGCGCAATATGCACCTTCCAAGGTGCATATATATATGTTTTTTCTTTCAAAGCTTCAAGCTTTTTGCTTATTTATTTTTGCTAAAAGCCTTCTTGTACCCTTATTTCGTAGTAATTGCCCGAGTTTTTTATCAGTATGTAGCGTTTATTGCCTAGTTATGGAAGAGTATTCTGCCGAGGAATAAGTTGGCTGTTAATCGGAAATAGTGTACA
>OBCI01000307.1_pt1 | contig 10632 bp, 3 predicted proteins | sample 1495881 | NCBI WGS metagenome assembly OBCI01 (sample SAMN03418262, study PRJEB22391) | human gut metagenome | biome: human-gut; feature: organic feature; material: feces | host: Homo sapiens | place: Tanzania | collected 2013-01 | reverse complement strand
TACTTGATTTCGCTGCCGATGACGGCTTTCTTGCCATTATAGCTCTGTACGTATGCTTCCACACCTTTCATGCTACCTGCTACCACTCGCACTTTGATTCCTTTCTTCAAAGGAACAGGGGCGGCAGTGACAGGCTCTTCATCATTCTCTACAAAATATCGATAGTTGGCAACAACCTGGTCGGGAATTTGATATATTTTCCTTTGACCTGGCATCGTCAGCATCTTATACACATCCGAACGGAAGCGGATTTTGTCAAGTTGTCTCGGAGAAACATTGCAAAAGATAAAGGTGGAAAGAAATAGCTTTTCTTTCACTTTTCGCTTATTGGAACGTTTGTCTATATAAACTACTTTTACCTTGGGAATCCAGTAATCAAACCAAACATGATTGTGATTAAGATTGATTCGTATAGAATCAGCTATTCTCGTTTCACAATTCACTCTCACTACAGCCACATACCATCCTGCATCAGCAGGTTTTTCAAGCCCTTCATTAGGCTTTTCCGGAACCTTTTTCTTAGCGTTTTCTTCACTTTTTGCCACGGCTTCGCCGTCGTCCCCTGAAATAGTGGACGTTACCTGTGAGTGTATATTTGTCTCTTTCATCATGCGAATCAAGCTCGTTTTTTGATGTCGTTCATCTGAATCTCTACATAAGAGACACAGAAACTCTTTGCAAATATAAGATAATTGTTGGAAACTAGCAAATTATGCGTGTTAAAAAAAATAATAAAAATGATAGGGACACCTTCGTCTCTACCAAAGAAACAAAGATGCCCCTATATATAGTAAGGTATCAGATAATGTGGGTATTAAAAAAATAAGTATTGATATTTAAAAACCAGAATATACTATCTTACTGAAATCTTCTGACCTTTAGCCTGAGCACAGGACTGGGTAGATGCCTTCACGATGTAAATGCCGGATGTAACTCGCAGAATCATTCTCTGCTTGGCAGGCAACTGATAACTGTGAACCATCTTGCCATCCATCGTAAATACCTGCACCCTGTCGAGTTTCTCACCACCCAAAGCAGTAACAACAATCATGCCGGCAGCTGGTGAATAAACCTTCACCGGTGCACTCTGCTCTTCAGCCTCCATGCGGTCGATGCCGGTTGATGTACGGGTCTGGGTGAGGAAGTATCTTCCGTGGTCACCCGCCTTCACCTTCACAGCCTCGCCATCATGAAGTTCTGTAAAGCTTGCCGATGCTGCATCGTAGAGATAAACAGGAGCATCGAGCTTGTTCAGACCCTTCAGGGTAAGTGAAACCTCTTCAGCCTGCTGGCTCACGATGCCGAGCGGAATCCAGGACAACTCAGGAACCGCATTCACTGCCACCGCCTCGTTACCGGCAACGGTATAAACCAGAGGAACATCCTTCAGGTTCTGATCATAGAGGAGATCCACATCCTCCTGGTCATCATAGTCGGCAGAAGCCTCCGGACGCAAAGCGATGCGTGCCTTTGAGGTCTGACCGCTGGAATTCTCTGTCGTTGCTTCAATGCTCTTGACATAGTCTGATGCCATCAGAAGGCCAGGAGTGATAGTGCGGTCAACATACATCGCAGAAGTGAATCTTACCTCTCCAATAGTAGCGCCAGCATTCTTCTTAACAAAGAACGACTGGGTAGGCTGGATAGCGTAGTTCTTCATATCCAGTTCTGTACCGGAAATCGCCTTCACCTCACCATTCTCTACCATCCATATTGCCTTTTGCAAACCAGTATTTGCCTCGAAGAACTTAGCCATCGAGATAGAGCAGGTATATGGATTCGCTACGAGATAGAATCCGCTGGTGTTATCTCCCAAGCTCTGGGTCTTTTCAGCGAGATGTTTCTCATCGTTATTGAAAGCAACGAGAAGTTTACCATGACCTTTAGAATCCTTCGTAACCTGAGTACTTGAAGAGTTCCCAGTTCCGTTATAATCGAAGTACTGATATTCCGTATCAGCCTTTGGCAAACGGAGGAGCGCATTCTTAGTCCTATCCTTTGGCAAGAGCGCATTACCCGCCTTGATAGAGAAACCACCGAAGGTTCCATCTGCGGCATAGCTCTCATCCACCTTATTATATACATGGCTCCAGTAACCGAGATTCATATCAACATCACTAGGAGCTGTTCCATCCGGATAATGCGATGCAGAATAATCACCCTTAGGAGATATTTCCTTCACATCACTCTTCATCCAGGCTCTCTGATAAATCGGATACTTGCTTCGGCTATATACATTCGTATCAAACGTGATATCCGTAAACGCCTTGGTTTCCTGTCGGCCATTGCTTGCTGGCACATACATATCACCGGCATAGATATACTGCAGAGGTGAAGCCATGGTATACCACTTGTTAGGCACTAGCTCCTTCTCTACCCAAGCCTTGTCATATACCAGATAGCACTGGTCGCGAAGCTCGCCCTGAGGCTTGAAGTAAATCTGATGGCAGGTATTGCCATAGAACTTCTCGCACTTCAGATTACCATCTGCTTCGAATCCCTTATTGGCATCCGCCTCATTCCAGATTGCCATGATGTCGTACTGGATATACTTCGTTGCTTCATTACCCTTGCCATTGGTCAGTTTGGTAGCAATCTGATTGGTGCTACGATAAACCACATTGCCGAGGTCAGGGAATGGCAAACCATTCAGATTGCCGATTGTTACCTTGGTAAACTTCATTGGCACATAGCTGTTCTGCGTAGGAATATCTATCTTTGCTGTAATACCAGATGCATTACCATAAGCCTGATAATTAGGATACTCATTATCATACAATTCTGTAGAAGATGAGCGATGCCAGTTATCATCATTGTTCCAGTTGGCATTCATTCCGCCATCCGCCGTAGGAGTCCAGGTGACGAACTCCGGAACAATCTTCAGCTTGAGATAAGACTCGCCGGCACAGTTGGTAGTTGCCTCAGAAGCTTTTCTCTGCTCGAAGGCGAATCTGAGTTCATAATAGTAGCCCTCGTGGAAATTCTCCAGTGCAGCATCAGAGAACTTGAGGTTGAGGGTAGCCTGAGTCGTTTTATCTATAGCAGGCAACTCTTTACTCTGCAATGTGGCAACCTGGGTATTCAGCTTATCTTTCCATGACGGGTCATTCGTAGATGCCACCATTACCTTATCAGAAGTAAAGGCAGAAGTGCCACTATCATCGACGAAGGTAAGTGGCGAAGTGATTGCTTTTCCATCACCCGTAGTAGCACTATGAAGAGGAATCTCCAGGAATCCTGTATTCTGCAACTTCTTCAGCTGTGGCAAACCGATGCGAAGCGATGCCGCATAACTGCCATCATTGAACGGGTAGTCCACATCGTTGAAACCGAAGTTAAGCTGTGGTCCATCCTTCATCACTCGCAATGGAACTGGTATAACACTTGTACACAGCAGATAGGTCTTTCCATTGAGCGGATATGGAATATAGCCATCTGCATTCGGAGTTCCTTCAGGCTTCATATATATCTTATGAGTTTCACCCAAAGGAAGCCTATCCTTGCTGATTGTGATTTCGTTGCTGGCTGCTGCAGAAGGATCCACTTTATTAGCTTCACCAGTACCATCGATATACCAGATGAAGTTAACACCATCCAATGTTATTTTACCACCAGTATTAGGGTCAGTTGTTGTCAACTGTCCCTTGATAGTAACCTCATAATTGTCAGCTTTATCGCAAGGAATCTTATAATCCGTTACGACATTACCCTTGGCATCCGTAATGATTGGATTCTGGCTAACCATTTCAAACCAACTGCTATACAACGAGCAGACTTCAGCAGGTGAACCCCAGTTCGCTTTACCAGACTCAGGGTCCTCTGTAGCCACAGAAACGTAATACTTCTTACCCACAGTAAGAGGGAAATACTTATTGCTGATAACGATATAGGTTTCACCTTCACTATCTTGCTCAATCATAGGAGTATCATCGATATAATACTTTCTGCAGGTTTCCTCAGAATCGTATACATCAACAGTACCATAATCAGAACCTGTGACAGTAGATGAGTTACCAGCATCATCTCTTAAGTTATATGAATAAAATCCATCACCCTTTACAGAGTTACCTTCTTCATCTACAAATTTGAAGTAGATCTTTGTATCTGTATGATTCAAGATGGCATTCAAAGTTTCATGTACGGCACGAATTTTCAGTTTGATGTTTCCTGTAGCGGCATTGCCACATGCCGGTCTGTCCTGGATCACCTGCACCTTAGCCGGTTCGATATAGATACGGATATCATCTATGGCATAGTCGGCACCTTCAGTATTCTGACAATAGTTATCAATGATGACTCTAAAATCTGAATAATTCTCTACACCAGATTCTTTCTGGATGACAATCTTACCATAAACCTGATACCATGTTGCCTTAAGACATGGATTATCTTCTGTATTATTTTTGAAATCTCCCGAAGAAAAAGAATGAAGCAGTTTCTGGCTCTGAATATTTCCTTCAGCATCATAGTTCACTCCATAGAGTTTAAACATAACCTGAGGGAGTTCGTCAGCATGTGTCATATCAGCAACATTAGCAGAAAATATCACCTGCATACCCGTACAGAGATCAGCCTTGAAATCAGCTGCTGCTATCTGACGGCTCTCATCAGAAGCATCTACATAAAGGAAATGGCCGTATTGAGAGCCATTCGTCATCTCGTAGGTGCGATCATACAATGTTTTATCTGTCCACCAGACATATTTATCTGTACCTCCATTTCCTGAAATGCCAGAAAGATTTGCGGTTTTATATAGACCATAATCTCCATGAAGCGGAGAATGCTCAATACCTGCATAACCAGTAACAGCTGCATCATATTTCATCAAATCACGATAAACGAAACTATAAGCACGGCGATCCCATCTTGATGGCAAACGGTCCTGGTTATCATCTGGAGTTGTTGGCTTAGACAATGTTTGCTCCTCATCGTCATCATCAAACGATATAGGCTTGGTCGCCAGTTTATAATGTTCATCAAGATAGGATATGGCTCTGTTATTATAGCCTTCATCTGTAATCTGCTTGTGACTCATTGGATGAAATTCCATAAAACGAACATCGAAGTTGGCTACAGGACACATCTGTTCTTGCGCTTTCAAATAAGCAACAACATAAACAGGAATACCTTTACCTATAACAGGCTTAGCTGCTGCATCTACAGACGAGCCATCACTATTATACCAATCAGCATCATTAAGTTTCTTAACTGATAGATCAAGGAAGCGATTGTTTTCTGTAAATTTGCAATATTTTGTCTTCGTAATATCATAAACACGCCATTCAACAAAGCTTGTATACTTCTGTGCAGACACATAATTAGTCATATCAAAATCGGCATCAGTTATATCATTATTATATACAACCTTTTTCAAGCCATCAGATGTCATCGGATAAAATGAGTATCGAGAAATATCATTCAACTGCAAACGCAAAGTAGTGACAGAATTCTCATCTTTAAAACCGAATGTTACCTTCTTGTTATCTTCATAAGTGTAATCTCCATCTGGATGATTACACAATGCAGCCTTGATATCATCTGCCAACTTCTTCTTAGGAAGGATATGGAAGATATAACGGATAGACAAAGTTGGTTCATGGAGCAGATAAGTCCTCGACGCATCCATTCCGTCAACATATCTACTTACATCACAGGCTATGGTCTCCCCAGTCCATGAATCAGTAACATGGGAAGTCTTGTAATATACACCTATCCGGGTGCTAGTAGGATTGTCACCAATATTATTTGCAAATAATCCCCAATTGCCCTTCGTGGACAGTTTTGTTGGTGTCGTTGCATCCCCGCAAGTTACAAGATGGTCTGATTCTCTATCGGTATTATAATTGTACCAACGGAAATAACCACGAGGCTCAAGCTTATTACCTGATCCTTCATAATACTGAAAAGGCAAATCTAACATAACCCGTTGGTTTGTTTCATTTCCATCAACATAGTAATAATACTCCCATTCATGGGTCTTCTGATAGGTATGGCCATTCACCTTGTCCCACTCTCCCTTTTTATTGGCGATACCTTCGTAATGCTTGAATGGGAGATCTGCTGGCGAGTAGAGTTTTACATTTATTCTACTCTTAAAAGCTGATGGTTCTTTTGTAATGACACCATATTGCGCTTCATGACCAGTGAGGTCATTGGTCAACAAGCAATATACCTTCATGTCTGAAGACCATAAAAAACCGGAAGGCAACCCGAAAGTTACATTCAATCCAGTAGGCAACAATGAAGAACCTTTTTTTGACAATAAAGTATAGTATTCTTTACCATCTGAAGTTTTGCGCAAAGCCAAGGCACTATTACTTGAAGTAGCACTCAGGATTTTGCCATCCTTATCTGCCAATACCCATCGCATATAGAAGTCGCTGACATCTTTCTTATCAGCAACTCCGAAATCAGAAAGGATCTCAGGAACTACATCTTTCAAACTTACCTCAAGTTTCCCGTCTGTATAGATTGCATCTACCTGATGAGTATGAGCAGCGTCAACATTATCGGCAGAAAGCACCAGAGAAGTTGCATCTACAGTTGCCTGCTTCACAAATTTAAAGGTATATTCACCATTAAGAGTTGGCTCCTGAATAATATAATCTGTTCCATTACATGTTACCACCTTGGCATCATCATTGTTTTTTGCCCAGGTACACTTCAAGACATATTTCTCGACATCTGCTCCTGACGGAAGTTTCTTGAAATCAAAGGTCACAGTACGGGCTGCTTCATTGGCAACATCGGCTGTATTAAAGTAAACCAAATCAGAACCTTTTTCTACTGATGAAGAATTACTCAAGATATTTGTAATGGTAGTAACAGGAGTGGTAGCAGTCTCTGAATCAAACAACTGCCAGCGCAAATACTTGGCATTGTAATCAGGCAAAGTAACGCTGATAGATGTCGCAGCTGTTGGGATGATAGAAGTGCTCTCTGCTTTTGAAAAATCAGCAGAGTTACTGCCATACGTAACCTTAGAAGACTTCAAGCCATCTTCTGTATAAAGATCGAACTCCATCTTCTTGACGTCGGCAAGATTCTCTTTCTGGTTTAAGAGTTCGGCATCGTTAGAAAGGAGGAGAACAAGTTTTGTTTGGTGGAGATTCTCACTATTAGAGTTTACTTGATACTGAAAAAGCGGAACAGATGTGCCGAAAATAGCTTCCGATTTCTTATAAAATACATAATTATTATCTTTCGCATGTCCTGCCCAATCATAACCCGTTATTTCGTGATCCAACGAACGGTCATTTTTTATATTCCACCCAGAGATATCAAGTTTAGAGCCATTCCTGTCAAAATAGAAGCATGCATAATCGTAATGATCCATGATATAATCACTCAGTTTTATCACGATAGGTGTTGTACCTGCAAAGTAGCCATCACTAGCCCATCCTTCCACTGGCATCAGAACCAATGAAAGGAGGAGGATGAGAGAACGATATATGTTTTTAATCTTATTCATAGCGATAGTATTTACGTGTATAATGTTTACGAGCAGCAAAGCTGCTTAAATCCTTGGTGAAAAGTATCTTGCATGTAAGATACTTGTCCGTTTCGCCCGGTACAGGGACTGAAACCTTATAGAGTGCCTGCTGCTTGTCGGCTGCATCATCATTGAAAGTTCCTTCGAAATAACCGGTGGTAGCATCCCATTTTGGAAGTATTTTAAACACCTTTTTGGCATTATCATTGGCAGCTGCGGCATCAGCCATATCATCTTCCTGGATTAAATCCCACTTTACCTTGGAATAATCGATACCGGTTACCTCGGTGTCATCACTTGCCTTTACTACCTTTGGCTGGATATGGAATTCCTCTTCCGGATAATAACAGGTATAGGAAAGCGTGGTTCCGTTATCTGTTATGGATGGATAGAGACCGATGGCAGTGAAGGTCTGAACATCAAACTTCAACTTGTAATCATCTAATTTGATTTGGAGTATGTGATGGTCGTTGCGCGCTATCGTTGTCCAATCCTGGAACAGGGCGTAACGCTTGACTCCTGCAGATGTATTCAGATTGATGATGAAATACTTGGAAGTATTGCCAGCCTTGCTTTCATTCACATAGAATGAAATCTCATTCTCTTTTGTATAATCTGATGTATTCGCTGCAATCGTCTTTGGTGAAGACAATGTATATGTATAACTATCTGTTGCTGCCTGCTCTACCAGATTTGGGGAACATACCACCTGATCCTTATCAGCATCGGTATGATTCGGGAGCAACTTGATATTCTCCTTATCCCCATTCTTACTACTATTCTTTGTAATATCGCTGATGGTAATATCATTGATTACCAAAGGAGTAGAACTAGGATTCTTAAACTGGAGTGTAACCTTTGCCAGCATTCTTACTACCCAAAGATTAGTTTTATCAGGCTTACCGGAAGCATCAATTTTTACTTCCTGCTTATTGCTCATTGGAATGCCTTTGGTAGTAACATCGAAGCCATTGCCATTCATCTTCCACTTCATGTTGTCGAAATCTACAGAAGCATCTTTGGCAATGCCCAATTCTGCGGCTGTAAGATTGGCGAAGGAATAAACCTGATAGGTTTCATCTTTGACAAGATTCTTGATAATGACATCATCCTGGATTCGTTTATCTGCCGATACATCCTTATTCTCTGCAAAAGAAACAACCTTGCCGTCTTTTACAAAGGCTACTACCCAGCTCTTCATGTTCTCTGCATCTATGCCATTTTCCCATGTCAATGTTGCTCTGGTTCCAGAAGAGGAAGCTGTAGAAAGAGTCATATGGACGGTAACCTTGTTGCCTTGGTTATCACCTCCACAGCCTCCCAATATAGAGTCAGCACTATCTGTGGAGCAAGCCGTCATAAAGGCTAGCACCATCAGAATCAATGCCGTATGTATCGTTTTCATCGTTTTCATTTTCTCTGAAAGTTTAATTTGAAACTATACTTTCTGTTTATCTATTTGTCTTTACATTGTTGTCTCTTCATGGGTATAGGTTGCCCATTTTCTCACGTTGAGGGTTACCTTCAATCCATCCGGTCCCTTACCGGTAATTCCATCAATACGAACTCGATAAATGTTATTGCGGACAATGCCGTAATGCATTGGGTCGGAAGTTGTACCACTACCTGTAGGGTCGCTATGGCGAATGACGTAGGTGTAAGCCTTGTAAGTACCAACAGCACCATCTTTAGGATGAGAAGAGCCACCGGCTTTTATCTCAGCATCTGTTGCAACCACCCAATCGCTTATATCATAATACTTACCCTTAAAGACAAGACCTGTAGCATATTGCTCATTATTATCGAAAGAAGTATTCTCTTTTACGTAATCCAAGATATAAAAGGCTGTCTCAGGATTGTATACCTTAGCACTACTAGTTGCCTTTGTTGATTTTGAAAACGTATGGGTCTTACCTGCATTATGAGTTTTATAGAAATCATCATAAGTATCTTTTGCCCAATACTCTACTGTATTCTTTGGATATCTATAAGATGCTTTACTCTTATAAGTAGATGTTGGATCTACCACATAATTAGTACTGTTTTTAGAAGCATCTTCCGTTTCCTTACCGAGGTATTGCAAATCTTCCAACGAAACATTCTTGGCCGTACGTTTAAAGACATATTCCTTAGAATCCATCATATTATAAGGACGGACATACTCTAGTACAAAGCCTCCAATAATATCTGTTCCCTGAGTGACATTATAGCAATACTTACAGTTAAGACCTTCAGAATCTAACTGATAACGATTTACATGAGGCATTATATCAATTCTTGCAGCTAAACGCTCTATACTATGACTAATAATAAAAGGATCTTCCTCTGTACCTGTACCACTTTTTATCTCCAATGAACTCTGATCATAAGAAGACATAACAAATGCAGAATAGCCATCTAAATCTCCACTTTCCAGATATTTAGCATCTGTTGTCCGTTCAAAAACATTAGTAATCAACTGGTCTCGCACCTCTGATAATTTACGACCACGATAATCTGACAGGTCACCAGCATTAGCGATGATTAAAAAACGGAGATTTGAATCTTTCAAAAACTTCGGATCAACCTCGACGGCTATCGTACGATGATCTACAGCATTGACTGTAGGAAAATAGATTACTTTTTCTATTCTAGTCTCATCATCTGTCAAATCAGTTCTTTCAGAATGGAAGAAGAGCATAGACATATTACTAACAGTTTGCTCATAAGTCTCTCCTTGCTTTCCTCCATTTCCATTTTCTCCACCATTAGGATTTGATTCAAAAGTATAATCAGCAGCTCTTGTTGTTTCAGAGTCCTCACCAGCTACGTTTACAGAAACTGATAAAAACACCTTGCTATTATTGTTCGCAATAGGCAAGTCGCAAGTGTTGTCGCTCGCACAGGATGCGAACGACATCACCAGCATAAGGGCTAGCAATGAGCAGATTATCGTTTTCTTCTTAAACATACACTTTCTTTTTATATAGGCTTGCAAGAAGCCTGATAGGACTTAATATTTTACTTTTTGATTCTATTCGAATTAGAAATTTTTTAATGGAGTTCTTCGAACTGGATGCGCTTACTCCAACTCAGTACATTCACGCTGATGGTGATGTAGCAATACTTGAGCTTGCCACCCTGAATAAAGAACTGGAGTT
>OBCI01000305.1_pt1 | contig 10667 bp, 7 predicted proteins | sample 1495881 | NCBI WGS metagenome assembly OBCI01 (sample SAMN03418262, study PRJEB22391) | human gut metagenome | biome: human-gut; feature: organic feature; material: feces | host: Homo sapiens | place: Tanzania | collected 2013-01 | reverse complement strand
GCCCACTTTGACTCCTTGCTCTCGCCCACTGCCTTGATACGAAGAGAGTAAGTGGTCTCACCCTCCAGTCCGGTAATGGTGTAAGGATTATCGGTAACATCAGTAAACTCTACCGATGGTTCACCTTCGCAAACCATATCGGGGTCATCAGCAAAAAGCTGTATGGTATACGACTTTGCCTCTGAAAGACATTCCCAACCAAGTCGCACGTTGGTCTTGTTCTGAATCTTGGCTTCTACAGATGTAGGGCGGAAAAGTCGGTCATACTCTACACTTGTAAGTTCGTCCTCAGGGTCGGAGCAACCCGATGCGGCAAAGAGTACCGCACCAAGTGCCAAGACGTATGTTAATTTCTTTATAAATTTCTTCATGTTGTCTACTTGAATGGATTAATAATCATAATCATTGCTGAGCATGTTATTGCTGCCGTCGATAAAGATTTGCCAGATAGGCCAGAACATCTTCTTGTCTGGGTCGTTGAGGTAGAGCTTATTAACGTAGTTGTCTATTTTGTTGTTGTTTTTCATGGTGTAAGGGCCAACCACATCGAAGTCGATGTCAAACTGACCACCACTCTGCGCTCTGAAGTAGTCGCGCACAGAACCTATAGCCTTCTCGCTGGTGTAGTTGATACCGTTCACCATCTCCTTATAGTGTCCGATGCTGTCGAACTCCTGGAACACCTTGTTCTTGAATTCGGCAAGAATCACGAGGGCCTTCTTTGTGCCCTGGAACACGCTCTTGTCGGAAGGATGTCCGATGCGTGCGGCACGCTTTGCGCCAGCCTGCAATGGGCTGCGGCGTGCTGTGGCGCGCTTTACGAGCTGCTCGTTGCGCTCTGCTGTGATTGGACTGTAGAGACCCGTTGCCTCGTCGAGCTGATAACGCGAACCATCTTCTGCCTGAAGCCAGTGCATGTACTCATCGCCTACAAGCTGCACGCGTACGGTGCCGCCAGCGGCGAGTTGGATAGTTTGCCATTGTCCACGCTTTGCCGGCACAGCACTTGCAGTTGCCGCAGCTGCGATAAGGATAGCTGAAAGTAATAGTTTCTTCATAAATTGGTTTACAATGTGAATATTTTTACTGTACTTATCTTTACATATTAAAATAAAGAACAACGCTGCAAATTTACAAAAAAAATACACATATCGGCAATGATTGGGATTTTTTTAAACCAAAAGGATGTTTCGCTCTACAGTTTTCATATCTTTTAAGTCTCAACACACCTCTTGAGTGGACAATATTTGTTGCCTGTTCTTCAAAAATGGCGAGATTGCACGTACAATTCCTATTTTTAAGAAAAAAACGGCAAGATTGCACGCACAATAGGTTCTTTTTCTAAAAAAACACCCTTTGAGTGGACAATATTTGTATTTTTTCTGAAAAAGAACCTATTGTTCGTGAAATCTTGATGGTTTTTTCTCCCGGACAACCTATTGCACGTGAAATCTTGATGGTTTTTTCTCTCGGACAACCTATTGCACGTGCAATCTTGATGGTTTTTTCTCTCGGACAATCTATTGCACGTGCAATCTTGATGGTTTTTTCTCTCGGACAATCTATTGCACGCAAAACATTCCACCACTTAACCTGTATAATTCATAGGGAGACTTTAACGGATACACCTTCCACAACATATATCCCGGATGAGCCTTAAAGTTGGGGATGTCTGATGGTTACTTCAAGTAGAATGTGAAAGGCTTACTAAAATTGCGGTTTACACATACCGTTGCCTTGCCCTCACTTAGATTGTAAACTACAGACCACTGTGTGTGGCTTGTCACTTCTGTAGGATTCTCTGCCTGACTCACATCGTCGAGCAGGCTCATAGCGCGGTCTTCGGTAAGACAGTCGTTGTTTTGTGTCAGCACAAAATCCATTATGTCGTAGCGTGTCTTACCGTGCTGCGACTTAAGAGGCCCCTTTGCCGAGCAGTCCATCGTAGGCGAGATATAGAAATTGCTCACGCAATGCTTGTCGGTCATCACATGGAGAGTGTTGGGCATTACATCTGGATAATTGAAACCCTTTATCTTTCCATTGCTATCATATATCTCGTCGTCTATAAAGCGGGCGTCACGATGCTCCTCGTCCCATACGTATTCCAGCACGGCATGCTTGCCCGTTGCGTCAGCCACGTAGAAGTGGTAGTTGCCGTTGCCGTCAGGCACGTGCAGGTCTACCTCCTTCACCATCCTTACTGCCTCGTCCACCGAGCGTGCGTTGTCCAGCAGATAGCGCATGAGCACGGTAGTGGTAAGCTTATTGACATTGCCATTCTGCTGTGTCGGCTTGCCGTCGAGATGCAGCACGCAGATGGCAAATCCCGCCTCGTTCATGCCGTCCATCAGCAGATAAGGGAAGCCCATGATATAGGAAAGATCCTGCTTCTTCTTTTCGTTGAATACTTTTACGTCGTCGCTGAAGCAATGGTAGAGGTTCTGTCGGTAGCCTATCCAGTAGCCATCAACGAGCGAAATGGACTTTAGCTTCCCCTCTGGTGCCGTGCGTACGAGGGCGGCGGCAATTGGTTCGTTGCCATGCGAATAGTCGAAGTTGCGCCCCATGATGTATTTGCCTTCGGGTGTCTTGGCTGCAAAGGCACTACATCCAGCATCATAGTTCAACTTTGCATTGGCAGGGGCCTTAGGCGAATCGCATAGGTTGTTCAGTACAAAGCCTATGAGTCCGTCATTTGTCGTTATGCTGCTTTCCTTCATGAGGTCGAGCTTATAGTCGGCTGTGTAGTCGAGATAGAAGAATCTGCCGTCATCCAGGTCCTGTATAGACTGGAGCATCTTCAGCTTGGCAGGGTCGTTGATGAGCGATGCCGGCACATCGGCGTATCTGCGTCCGTCCACATTGGTGGTGTCATCGCTGCACGAAAGTAACATCGTTGCCGTTAGCACAAATGGCAAAACTTTTAATACTCTGATAGATGTCAGCGTATTCTTGAATAATTCTTTAAATCTCATAATATTTTTGTTTTATTGGTTTTACTTCGCTACACCAACTCTTCTGCTTAATGCTTGTGGCGTTGGCATTCTTTTATGCGAGCAAAATTAGCAGATAAGAAGAAACATGGCAAATCTTGGCACCCTCAAATTTAGTCAAAACGTTTCTTCCCCTTTAATTTTAGTCCTTAAAAACAGACAAAACACAAATTTTATTGCTAAATTTGCATAATACTTAGCCTACACTAGGCAAACTGAGAGTAAACTCTCTTTGCACTCGTTTGCAAAGTATTTGCAACCAACAAAACAACAACAACGATTATGGACCAGACAAAAATAAAGGAAAAACCATTGACAACAAAGTTATACGGATTCTGCAAACACTTCATTCCGGTGGAGAAACCATTTCTTGACCAGCGGCGACAGCGACTGGCTATGTGGTATGTGCTGATACTTGTATTGGGAATACTGTCCGACTTGCTGGAGATTTCCGGTTCTTTCGACATTTTCTATAAATACACCAATAGCATTATGCTTGTGCTAATATTGCTGTGGGTGGCTTGCTATCTCGCCAAACGCACCAGCATTCAGCGTACTGTGTCACTTCTTTCAGTTACGACCCAGCTGTTTATAGCCATCGACGCGGTGTACTGTGCCGTCAATCCTTCAGTGCCTCACACACAAATGGTAATCCTTGTCAACATTCTCATTCTCACAGCCAACACCATGTTTTCAATTGCCACCTATCAGGGGTTAATGGTTCTCGTGAACGTGGCGATAGCCATCGTCGCATTCTTTTCCAGTATGATGTTTTCTGCCAATACCGACTATGAGCAATATGTGGTAATGGTGTTGCTGGTATTTACGTATATTGGCATTCTCGGACTGCATATAGCGCGCATCTCGCAGCGGTTGCAAGACGAGAACACTTCGATAAAGCAGGAAGAGAAAGAACTGATGCATTTGCTTAGACTGAACAAGGAGCAGCTAAAACTGTACATACAGTTGGCTAAGAAAGAATACAGCGAGGATGAGACACGCCTAATCCTTTCGCAGTTTAACGAGAAGACACAAAAGTACATCATAGACAACGTGACGAAGTATATCAATGCGGAAGCTTCAACAGATGAGCGTATAGAGCAGGCTTTTCCATACCTTACGCCCTCGGAACGTAATATAGCGCAGTTGATATTAAGAGGATGCAAGTTGAGCAGTATCTGTATGATTCTCAACAAGACGGAGTCGAATGTAAACACTCAACGCGCCAACATCCGGCGTAAGCTCGGTCTGAATTCAGCCGACAGTCTGTATGAGGCTCTCAAAGCAAGGATGAAAGGCAAGATGTAGTGGCCCAAGTTTTAAATGCTTTCAACATCAACATCATCGAAGGCTATAGAATAATAGTATTAGCCATAATTATTCAGTTAAAAAGTCAAAAAAACTCGCTCTCTCTCGCTTGTTTTGGGTAATTTTGCAACTTAAAGATTTTTTAGAACAAACGATAATTCAATGAGCTTAACTGGCATCATACGCAATGCGTTCATTCCCCGACAGCACAAGCTGGAACGCCACTTCACCGACGCGGAATCTCTGCAACACGAGGTTCTGCGACATCTGCTGCACGCGGCAGCCAACACAGAGTATGGACGCAACCACATGTTCTCAACCACAAATTCCTACGAAGACTTTGTGCGCAACGTACCCGTGAACACCTACGAGGAGCTTAAGGGCGACATCGACCGTATGCGCCACGGCGAGTCGAACGTGCTATGGCCTGGCACCGTGAAATGGTACGCCAAGTCGTCGGGCACTACCAACGACAAGAGCAAGTTCATACCCGTGTCCGACGAGGGATTGAAGCATATCCACTATCAGGGAGGCACCGACGTAGTGGCCCTCTACCTACAGAACAACCCCAAGAGCCGCATGTTCGACGGCAAGGGACTGATTCTGGGCGGGTCACACTCGCCCAACTACAATCTGCCCGACTCTCTCGTGGGCGACCTCAGCGCCATTCTAATCGAGAACATCAACCCGCTTGTCAACCTCATACGTGTGCCCAAGAAGCAGACCGCGCTGCTCTCCGACTTCGAGCTTAAGCGCGACCGTATTGCCCACGAGTGTCTCACGAAGAACGTCACCAACCTCTCGGGCGTGCCATCGTGGATGCTCAGCGTGCTGGTGAGGGTGCTCGAGCTTTCGGGCAAGGAGCACATCAACGACGTGTGGCCCAACCTTGAGGTGTTCTTCCACGGAGGCATCGCCTTCACGCCCTACCGCTCGCAGTATGAACGCATCATCACCTCGCCATCCATGCACTACATGGAGACCTACAACGCATCCGAGGGATTCTTCGGCATTCAGAACGACCCGACCGACAAGTCGATGCTGCTGATGCTCGACTACGATGTCTACTACGAGTTTCTGCCCATGGACGAGTTCGACTCGCCCAACCCCAACATCGTGCCGCTCGAAGGCGTGGAGGTGGGACGCAACTACGCCATGCTCATAAGCACATCGTGCGGACTGTGGCGATACATGATTGGCGACACCGTGAAGTTCACCTCGCGCAAGCCCTACAAGTTTGTCATCACCGGACGCACAAAATACTTCATCAACGCTTTCGGCGAGGAGCTTATACAGGATAACGCCGAGAAGGGACTCGCCTACGCCTGCGCCAAAACGGGGGCCGAGGTCAAGGAATATACTGCCGCCCCTGTGTTTATGGACCAAAACGCCAAATGCCGCCACCAATGGCTCATAGAGTTTGCTAAGGAGCCTGAAAGCATCAGCGAGTTTGCCGACATACTCGACAAGCGACTCCAGGAAATAAACTCCGACTACGAGGCAAAGCGTTTCCATGACATCACCCTGCAGCATCTTGAGATAGTCGTGGCACGCCACGGACTCTTCGACGACTGGCTCCGCTCAAAGGGCAAACTTGGAGGACAGCACAAAGTGCCGCGACTCTCGAACAACCGAAACAACATCGACGAGATTCTGGCAATGAACCAACAATAATGGGTATAGCTGATTTCGGGACTCACCCATAAGGATTCATCCCGAACGGATCCCGAACGAATCCCGAACGATATCCCGAAAGAAGTCCCGAAAGATATCCCGAATAAAAAAGAGATAAATAAAATATGAAGACAAATAACTTTATCGTCCTCCTACTCGCCCTGCTCATAGCCTCATGCGCCCGCATGGGCCGACCCGACGGCGGTTGGTACGACGAGACACCGCCAAGCGTTATAGGAGCCGAACCTGCCGACGGTGGCATTGGAGTGAGAGCGAAGAAGGTGAAAATCTACTTCGACGAATTCGTGAAGCTCGAAAACGCCACGGAGAAGGTTGTGGTGTCGCCACCGCAACTGGAGCAGCCCGAGATAAAGTCGACTGGCAAGCGCATAGAAGTGGAACTGAAGGACTCGCTACACTCCAACACCACCTACACCATCGACTTCTCCGACGCCATCAGCGACAACAACGAGGGCAACCCGCTCGGCAACTACACCTACAGTTTCGCCACTGGCGACCACATCGACACGCTTGAGGTGGCAGGATGCGTGCTGCAGGCCGACAATCTCGAACCCGTGAAGGGAATACTCGTGGGACTATATGCCGAGCTCGAGGACTCCTGCTTCATCAAGCAGCCCATGCTGCGAGTGGCACGCACCGACTCGCGCGGACAGTTCATCATACGTGGCGTCGCCAAGGGCAACTACCGCGTCTACGCCCTGCAAGACCAGGACGGCAACTACAGATTCTCGCAGAAGAGCGAGCAGATAGCTTTCTCACACGACGTTATCACCCCGTCGTTCTGCGACGCCACACGACAGGACACCACCTGGATCGACTCGCTGCACATAAAGGACATCAAGCGCGTGGGCTACACGCGGTTCACGCCCGACGACATAGTGCTAAGGGCATTCAACGAGACCGTCACCGACCGCTTCTTCCTCAAGGCTGAGCGCAACGAGGCCGACCACTTTACCTTGTTCTTCAGCTACGGCGACACCCAGTTGCCCGAAATCAAGGCTCTAAACTTCAACGCCGACAATGCCTTCATCATTGAACCTTCGGTACGCCACGACACCATCAGCTACTGGCTGCGCGACACCACGCTCGTCAACCAGGACACGCTGAGCATTGCCATGACCTACCGCACCACCGACACACTCGGCACGCTCGTGACACAATGCGACACCCTGCAACTACTCGCCAAGCGACCCTACGCCCGCCGACAGAAGGACGCCGCCAAGGAATACGAGGACTGGCACAAGAAGCAGGAGAAGAAGCGCAAGCGCGGACAACCTTACGACTCAATAATGCCGCCAAAGTCGCTCCAAATGCGCATCAACACGCAGTCGACCATCGAGCCCGACCGCGACATCATCTTCTCCTTCGACCGACCAATAGCCATTGCCGACACGTCGAAAATACATCTCTACGCCAAGCAAGACTCACTATGGTACGACACTCCGCTGAGAGTCCGCCCCGTAAGCGAGCGCATTCCAGGCGACACCACACGTGCCGCCATACTGTCGCTGCGCAACTACGAGCTAAGAGCTGAATGGCAACCCGACACCGAATACAGCCTTGAGCTCGACTCTATGGCTTTCGTCGACATCTACGGCCTTGTCACGCCGCCTATCAAACAGGGAATCAAGGTGCAGTCGCTCGACGAATACAGTTCGCTCATATTCACCCTGTCAAAGCAAGGCGACACTCACTTCGTCGTGGAACTGCTCAACCAGCAAGGCGACCCCGTGAAGCGCACCACAGCCATCGACGGCACAGCCCAGTTCTACTACATAACACCAGGCAAATACTACGCGCGAATGTTTGCCGACGACAACAACAACGGTGTGTGGGACACCGGCGACTATGCCGCAGGACTACAGCCCGAAATGATGTACTACTATCCCGACGAGATAGAGTGCAAGGCAAAATGGGACGTAACGCTCGACTGGAACCCTACGGCACGACCGCTCGACAAGCAGAAACCTGCCAAGATAACAAAGCAGAAAGCCGAAAAGCAGCGCAAGATACGACAGCGCAATATAGAGAGAGCACGCAAGATGGGAATAGCTTACCCCTTCTAATAAAAAAGAAAAAAACAATATAACTTTATACATTATGAAGCAGCTTCTTTTCACAATAGCCTTGCTTATGTCAAGTCTAATGCCTTCAATGGCACAGTGCAAATTCCAGAACACAGCGTTCAAGTCGGGTGAGTTTCTCACCTACAACCTCTATTTCAACTGGAAATTCGTGTGGGTGAAAGTGGGCAACGCCACGATGAGCACCGTGGAGAACCACTACCACGGCAAGCCTGCCTACAAGGCATCGCTCATCACGCGCACATCGTCAAAAGCCGACAAGTTCTTCATCATGCGCGACACGTTGCTCTGCTACAACACTCTCGACCTGGAGCCGCTCTACTTCCGCAAGGGAGCGCAAGAAGGCAAACGCTATACCGTGGACGAGGCATTCTTCAGCTATCCATCCAACAAGGTGCACATCAAGCAGCACCGACTGCGCCACAACAGCGAGCACGTCCATAAGGAGTGGACACGCAACGACTGCACCTACGACATGCTGAGCATCTTCCTGCGCGCCCGATCCTTCAACCCCGAGGGATGGAAGAAGGGCACATGCGTCAACTTCCCCATCACCGACGGCACACACATCACACCCGCTATGATTGAATACAAGGGCAAGACCACGGTGAAGGCCGACAACGGAGTGAAATACCGCTGCCTGCAACTCGCCTACAAAGAGCTGGACGACGGCAAGTATAAGGAAATCGTGAGGTTCTTTGTCACCGACGACAACAACCACGTGCCCGTGCGACTCGACATGCACCTGAAGTTTGGCTCTGCCAAGGCCTTCCTTGTGGGAGCAAGAGGTGTGAAGAGCCAGATGAAGTCGGTGGTGAAGTAACATTACCCACCTATCAACCCAAACACTATGAACAGAATAACATCCTTCCTTCTCTCCGCCCTACTTCTTGTTTCCTGCTCCATGCCCTGGGGCAAGCAGCAGGACGAGAAGCGGAAGCCGCGCAAATTCACCACCGAGGTGATGCTGCGCTATACACCCGTGAAGGACCAAGGGCGAAGCCCGCTATGCTGGGCATACTCCATGCTTGCCACCATCGAGACAGAGCATATCATGATGGGCGATTCCGTAAACCTCTCCATCGACTACGTCACGCGCAAGCTCCTTGCCGAGCAGGCACGCTGCCATTTCCTCTCGCGAGGCTACGACCGCGTCACCCTGCGAGGCACCATGCCCCTGCTGCTGCGCCTGCTCAACGAATACGGAGCCATGCCCTACGACTCCTACAACAATCCTTCAATCAACTACAACTCCATAGCCAAGCGCATCGAAGTGCTCTCCAACACATCGGTAGACATGAGCCAGCTTGCCGCGCGTGCCGAACGCCTCTTCGACGAGCGCATCGGAGCCCTGCCCAAGAAGGTATACATGCTCGGAGCCGAATACACGCCCGAGGAGTTTGCCCACAGCGTGTGCATGCGCAGCGAGTACATGGCGATAACCAGTTTCACCCATCATCCCTTCGGCGATTCGTTTGTGCTCGAAGTGCCCGACAACTACAGCGACGAGTTCTTCTACAACGTGCCCATAGACGTTATGATGAAGCGCATCGAACGTTCCATACGCCGTGGACATCCCGTATGCTGGGAGGGCGACATATCGGAGAATGGATTCTCCTTTGCCCACGGCATAGCCGACCTGCCCAACGACCGCCCATGCACACAGCAGGAGCGACAGAAGGCCTTCGAGACACGACGCACCACCGACGACCATTGCATGACCCTCATCGGAATAGCCCACGACCAGAATGGCCGACGCTACTACATAGCCAAGAACTCCTGGGGCACCGACAATCCCTACGGCGGATTTATGTATGTATCAGAGAACTACATCAGGCTTAAAACCATAGCTATCGTGGTGAAGAGCATTTAGGGATGAAACTATAAGTATCTGTTTTTTTTTAGCATAAGAGGTCGAGCGGTTTCTCGCTCGACCTTCTACGTTAAAAAAACTCATGTTTAAATCATTACAAATATTCAAATAATTTTATGTACAAGAAATTCATGAGGCGTTTTCTATGCCTCTTAGCCACACTGTGCCTATGCCTCGACGCAGGCGCCGTGCTGAAAGAGAAAAACCTCGCCTCCACCCTCTCCGTGCTTCGTGCCGAACTCGAGACCTCGTTCAGCGAACAACGCCAGAACATAGCACGCTACTTGGCCTACAACGAGATACAACACAAGCAAATGATATCGCTCATGCAACGAAGCGACCAAATAGCCCTAATGCTCTACTCACAGAAGCAGGACTTCACCTTCGACATGACCTACGCCTGCCACGAGGCCACGGAAATGTACCGCGAGTTCAATCAGCGACGCGTGCCCTACGACAAGATAATGGTGCGCATGGACGCGGAAATTGAACGCTACCAGTATCTGATAGAAACTCTTGCCAACATCCCGCCATCCGTCAACAGAGCTAACAACAAGGACAAAGCTCAGGACAGCAAGCCGAAATTCATCAAGACAAAGGACGGCAAGCCTATGCAACTGCCCTTCATGCTCGACAAGGCAGGACAGGCCGACCGCAAGGCGTGCCTCGCCTATGCCACTGCCCTGTGCCGCAACATCGTTAAATCGGACC
>OBCI01000286.1_pt1 | contig 11036 bp, 10 predicted proteins | sample 1495881 | NCBI WGS metagenome assembly OBCI01 (sample SAMN03418262, study PRJEB22391) | human gut metagenome | biome: human-gut; feature: organic feature; material: feces | host: Homo sapiens | place: Tanzania | collected 2013-01 | reverse complement strand
CCTTTACGTAATGGACAGACCTTGCATTTGTCCACATCAAAATAATAGGTAATGCTGGAGTTTCTGTGACGCTTGTCATTTTTGCGATTATTCATCTCTTTCCATTTCGCCAGATGCCCTGCTGGGCAGACGTACAGATCTGCATCCTTGTTGTATTCAAAAGGGAGTTTGTTTGTTCGATTACCGTCAATTACAGAGCTTAAACGAGCAGAGAGGCGCATATTGTTTTCCTTTGCCATTTTGAGATTCTCCTTGCTGGAATATGCCTTATCTGCTACTATGGAATCAACTTCCATTCCTGCTTCCTCTGTCTTTTTTATCAATTCTGGCAATTGCTGTCCATCACCCTTCTCGCCGGAGGTGACGGTAGCTGCGGTGATAATTCTCTCATCGCTCATAGCTATATGCGTCTTATAGCCAAAGAATGAAGAATGCGCAGTTTTATGTCCTGTACGGGCATCCTCATCCTTTGATATTACGCCTCGGGTCTCTGCGTCTGAAATGGTTTCTTTCAGCATGTTGAGACGCTCCTTGACTGCAGGCATATTGGCAGTTGCAGCGTCAGCTTCTACTGTTGCAACTATCGTTTTGGCAGCAGTCATGATAGAGGAATACTTCTTTTCTTTTGGAAGCTCAGGCAATTCCATGCTGTCATCTACAGAATTAACGACCTTGATTACGGCCTTGCAATAATACTCCAAACTCTTTGCTGCACTGATAGGGTTGGAACGAGAATGCGTATGGGTTGCATCAACAATGATGGTTCTAGACTTGAGGACACCTGCTTCTATAGCAACAGAAACAGTCTTCTTGATAAGAAGATCCAACAGGTCCATATCCTTCAGGCGAAGTCGACGGAATTTGGTCAAGGAACTAGGATTAATCAGATTAGTCTCCTCAGGAGTTAATCCCAAGAAGTACTTGAACGACATATCATAGCGAGCACGTTCTACAACATCAACGTCCGATATATTATAAATTACCTTCAAAAGGAGATACTTAAACATACGGATAGGACTCTCTGCCGTACGCCCATTGTCATGACAATACTTGTCCTGCAATTCCTGGTATACGAAACTAAAGTCCACCAGGTCAGTAATCTGGCGGAGCAGGTTGTCTTTTGGGATAATCAAGTCATACAAACTTGAATAATCACTGAATGATATGGTCTGTTGTTGCTCTAGCATAATCCTTGTTTTTTCCTACAAAGATACAAAGAATATTGCACATATGCAACTTTTGGGTACACTATTTCAAAGATCGAATGTTAAACTAACATAACCCATGAAGGGACTTTTTCAGTGCCCTCCCTGGGCTAGGAGCTTCTGCCCTTTCAGGGCGCGCTGCTTCTGGAGTTTGGGGCCATCAGCCTGTACTTCAACCACATGCGAAAAATCAAATCATCACTCCTTCCGCCATCTCAGCAGCGAAAGCTTCGCCTTGGGGTAAACCTCATGAAAGGCGCGCACCATCAGAGGATAGATCACAACAGTACAGCTGATGTGAAGATACCGGCTCAGAAAACCTATCAGGAAATCTCTGCTCTCAAGAGCGCTCTCATAGGGCGAAGGCAGAAGGGTATACCCCTCCAGCCCCGCCTGATGGCAAACATCATAGATAAACTGGTCGGTAGCCTCATCCGGCAACCACTCCTGCAGTATCCTTCGCGGACAAAACATCACATGCCGCTCGCGAAACAGTCTTCTTGTGCGCCGCAGCAACCGCCACAGCCGCACATAAGTATCATAATCATTCCGTATTTCCATACCTTTTTCATTATTAAAGATTCCTTAATGACCTTAATGACCAATGACCTTAATGACCACCCGCAGGAAGATTCTGAACCTTCTGAAAATGGTTAGGCACACTGCCCAATACGATAAGCCCCTGGTTGCGCCAGTTTTTCAGCATCATGCGCACACTGTTGCGGCTCACATTCGCCCCCTTCACAGCCATACACTGCTGAATCGCCTGCTCCATACTGAACTCATCGGCAAGCCGCGCAAAGATACTGTCGTTCTTGCCCACGCGGTTTCTCGGTCCTATCTGATAATTCTTCGACTCATAAGCCCCCTCTATCCGCTCGCGGAAATAGTAGAGATCATTGTCTATGAGATAATCGGCTATGAGGTCGAAAGTCTGCAGCATGTCGTCGTTCTGCAGTTTCTCCAGCGTGGTAATCCAGAGTTTCGGAGTAAGCTTCAGCCGCTTCTCGGCACCCGAAAGTCCGAAACGCCCAATCAGCGATTCAGCTACCTTGCAGAGCCAGAGTGCACAGGTGATGCGCTGCGCATTCACACAGCCGCGCAGACGCTGACGAGCCAGCACCCTGTCGTCGTTCTTCATCGCTTCCATACGGATTCGCTCCAGCCATTCCCTGCCCCGGTTCTCCAGCTTGTGCAGCACCACCGTGCCCTGCATCATCGGCAGCAGATGAGCCACCTGATGAATGCGCTCCTCCTGCTTGTCGGTCAGGTGAGAAGGTTTCAGAGCCAGCGGCGCAAACGTGTTGTCGGGCGTGCGGGCGATGGAGATGCGCGAGAGCAGACCGTCGGTATAATTGGTAATCACGCGGTAGAGTGCATCCTGCGTGCCGCACATCGTCACATTCCAGAGCAGTTTCTTGATGTGCACACGGGTAGCATCTGCGCTCTTCGCCTCGCGGTCGTAGCGGCTCTCGTCATAAGCCTGGCGCAGCATCACACTGAAATCGCTCATCGACGACTTCCACTTCATCGCCACCGTATCAGCCTCGGGTGTAAAACTGAAGCTGTGTTTCTCCTCAGCATTTCCCAGTCGTTCGGCTATGTTGGCAAGCGTGTTGTTCAGCGGCAGCATTCTTACCGGCAGTTTCGGCTGTTCGGGCGCCTTTCCGCTCTTCATGCGTCTGGTTTTCTGCGCCCATTCCTCCTCTTGCTGGGTGTAGATGTCGGTCTGCGCCTGCAGTTCGTACATCCAGGCACCGATTATCGGGTCTAGCTGTCCCTTTCCCGAACCGAATTCGCCGCAGATGTAGGAGATGAGATTCAGTCCCCTCGCATTGCCGTGCACATCCAGTTTCACGCCCGTAGCCAGTGCCCCGAGAGCCGGAGCTATGCCGATGAGGGTAGCCATACAGAGCGGAGTTCCGGCAGCCGCCACACTGTCGCTCACGCCCATCGGCAGTTTCGGCAGTCGGTTAAAATGCCAGAGTTCATCCTGTTGCATGGCTTCGTCCAGCGCATCAGCCACCTGCACGCCTTCCTGCGCATCTCCGCATCCCGTCTTGAGATAATCCTGTCTCAGCGCGTTGAGCACATCCTTCAGTCTTTTCGGCATCTGCGTTCGTCTTTCAGCCAGAGCCGAGTCAATGCATTTCATCTTCTGTTCTTCCGGAAACCCGTCGTAGCAAGGAATCACCCTATCCATGAGTTTCCTGTCGAATCCGCATATATGCCTCAGGTTCACCGCCAGTTCAAAAGTCAGCACATCTCTGTTAGAGGTCACCGGCGTTTTCCCGTCGTTATACATCCCCCACCATTTCTCAATAATCACCTCATACGGTATCCCCAAGTAATTCTCTCCAGAAGAAGAGGAAGAAGAAGAGGATGAAGAGGATGAAGAGGAAGAGGAAGAAGAAGAGGAAGAAGAAGAGGAAGAAGAAGAAGAGGAAGAGGAAGAGGAGGAAGAGCTAGCAGAAGCAGAGCCAGCAGATGAGGAGCATGTCCCCCGTTGGGCCCCCGTTCCAGGCGATTCCATCGCCTGTCCCCCCGGCTCCGGTTTCTCCGTTCTCTCCTGTCCTCCCGGCTTCTCCGTTCTCACCGTTCCCTCCAGCTTCTCCGTTCTCTCCGTTCTCCCCACCTTGAAGTGCTTATTGCTCCCATGTGCTCCTTCCGGCAGTTCCTCTCTTCCGTTTTTCTCCCTGTCTTCCAGCGTTCTGGCCTCCTCGGCAACGCGGTCCACATCAGCGCCCGGGCTCACCCCATACTGGTCATTAAAGAGTTCAGGCGAGAGGAAGAGCAGTTCATCCTTATCAGCAGTACTTGAGAAGTAAACCCGGTTGATATCATGCGCATTTGTATCCAGTTCGCAGTCGAGGGCTTTAGCGATGCGCACCTGGTTTTCGAGAATCGTCTTTCCCTTTTCTCTTTTAAAAACAGCATGTCCGCCCTGGCTCGCGCTTCTTTCCAGCATCAGCAGTCCCAGCCTTTCAGCCAGCGTCGCTTCTTCTCCAGCCGCTTCTTCAGCACCCTTGCCTTCTCCAGCGTCACCGCCCTCAGCAGCCGTTCCCTTAATCTCCGAGCCAGCGGTCCCCCGCCTAGCCCCCGTTCCCTGCGATTCCATCGCAGGTCCCCTCTTCTCCATCAGCATTTTAGCTATGCGTTCAAACTCCCCCGCATCATCCACATCAAATCCGAAAGCCTGGCTAGGCAGCCGGCACCCCTTCACAACCCCATCCGGGTAATACCCCGAATAGTTAAACTGGATAAGCCTCCGTTTAGCAGCCTGGTTACCCATTCTAGCCTGCCTTAGGTTAGCCTGTTGCGAAGAAGTATTTCTGAGCCGGCGATACGACTCCTCGGTAAGAACAGGGAGGGCCACCTTGCGCCCTCCCCTAACAGAAATCAAATAAACACTCATTTTCCAATCAAAAAAATAAAAACAGTTAATAAAGATTCAGTAAGTACATCCAGGGCCCTATCCCAGCATCAGATAATCCATGATAGCCTGCACCGCCTCGCGGCTCTCCTTGCGCATCGCCTTAGGAATATTGATGCCCTCATTCTTAAAAACCTTCAGAAAAATCTGTATCGCCCCGTCCTTCGTCTCCGAAGCACGGCCGTGGGCAAACTTCCTGATCAGCTTACTCTGCGAACGCGGATACCCCTTCACCGTAAAATCCACCGTGCCGTCGCTCATCTGCTGCACAATGCCCAGCGTACGGAAACTGGAAACCTGATTAGGTTTCGGATCATCAGGCGAAAACATAAAATACTTGCGGTTGTCGAAGAAAGCCATGCCCTCAATCTGCACATGCTCACCCCCATTCATCACCATTCCAACATTCTGATTCAAATTAAAATTCTTTTCCATATTAGTTTTTTCTTTTTTAATTCAAGTTTTGCAAGTTCAGGAGTTAAAGGAGTTAAAGGAGTTATCGCTCCCTACGGTCGCTGAGGAGTTAAGACAATAGTCTTTTGGCGTAGTTTTAAGCAGCAAGACATACGTCTTAACTCCTTAACTCCTTAACTCCTTAACTTCCCCACATGCGAAAGTTAGTTTTAATACATCAGTTCAGCTTAACGATTTCCTGCACCGAGATGTCCTGAAACACCTGCCCATTATGCTCGCGGGTCTGAAAGCGCAGGCGAACCGCCACCACATCCCCAGCCTGGAAACGGCATTCTGCCGCATTGCCCCAAAGCTGTGCAGCAAACTGGTTTTCAAACTTGCCGCCAAGTTCCTGCAACAGGATGTTGCATTTCTTAATCTGGCCGCCCTCAGCTTTCTGGCTCTGTACAGCGAAGGCCTCGCCCTGCTGCACCACTTTCATCAATTCTGTATTCATCATTTACAAATATTAAATAGTTAAAAAATCAATAGTTACACAATCGTAATAAACACCAGGTCGTCAGGTCCCTGAAACCCCTTCAGCATCATTTCCAGCTTAAAGAGCACAGCTCTCGAGTTCTCCAGTCTTCCCACCTTCGTGTTATTCCCCACCAGGATGCATCCCTGCGTATCCTTCACCGAGTTTCCGGAATGGATGCGGATGCCGTCGAAGAGGGGCACATCCATCAACTGAAACAGCCTCTTGCCGAATTTAGGCGAATAGGTAAACCTCATCAGGTATCTCCCTTCCGGAATCGCCGTCATCCCCTTCACCTTCAGTCTCTTATCCCATTTTCCCCCATTCAGCAGGTTGCGTCGCGGCGGTTCCAGCGTATCGCAGAAAGGCTGCAGCCCTCCGTCACCCTTCAGCCCTTCATCAGCCTCCAAGCCCCCCGTCTGGCTCCCGTTCCCTGCGATTCCATCGCAGGTCCCTTCTTCATCCCTTTCCCCCAGGCAGTAAAGGCGCCCGATGGTATACCCTTTCTTTTTAGCGAAGCGAACCAGCTTCAGCTCCATGATTTTCGTTTTCTTTTTCATCATTTATTCATTTTAAAAAGTTATTACTCCAACCAGCGTCATTTCTTCCGAATCCTTTCCAGGAGCCAGCCTCATTTCTTCTGATTTCCGGTTGCAAAGGTAGGGCAAAAAAACGAAAGGCTTCGTAGACCGCCCTCACGAGTCTACGAAGCCTATATTTTTCAAAACAAAGTTAACTATCTGATAATCATCACATAAAAAAAATCAAAAAAACAAGAAAAAACTTTCATGGAGTCTACAAAGCCCCCATCAACATCCCCCTGTAATTCCGAAACAAACAACATCCATCAGATACGGGATGCGCTTACAACGCCTAATTTTTATCTTGATAGATTTCCGCCATTTTCTGTCTCATATCCTTAAAAATCTGCAATTGGCGCTCACGGGTCGTCGTATCGTTAAGAGCGCGACTCAAATCCTTATTGTAATTAGACAAATCCAGATTCACCGCCCGTCCAAACGCCCGGAAAGCCTCCTTCTTGGTGCAGCGAACCCCATCCTTATCCGTAAAAAGCCCCAATTCATAAAGCACATTAACCACACGGATGAAATCAATCTTCTTTCCCCGAACAGGCGAAAGATAAACAGAAGAACCAGCCCCCTTCTCCTCCCCGTTTTCAGAAACAGATACAGAAGAGGACGAAGGAGATACAGAAGAACCCGAAGGAGATACTGAAGAACCCGAAGGAGATACTGAAGAACCCGAAGAAGATACTGAAGAACCCGAAGAAGATACTGAAAAAGACCCTGATGAGCACCCTGAAAAAGACCCTGAAAAATCAGTATTCCCGGCAGCCCGGCAAGCCGCATCGCTAGCCCCCAGTTTCTTGCACAGCAACTTTCTCAACAGCCTATAGCTCAAGATATTACGCAAAGCACAAAGCGGCGGCATAAGATAGCGAAGATGTGACAGAAACTTAGCATCATCAGCAATGAAGTCATACAGTCTTCCCGGCAGTTGCCTCACCTTCATTTCAGTATCAGCCAGCATCACCTGTGGCACGGATGTAGAAAAAGCCATCAAGTGGTCAAAGTCCTCTTTCACACCTTCATCCTCCATCATCTGTTGCCACATTTCGCATCTTTTTCGGGTAACCTCAATGCATCCTCCTTTCACCAGCGCCCTATCCATCTTTTCAGCCATTTCCATCAGTTTGGGTCTTCCGCTAGCCTCGAGCAGCTGTCTGTATCTCAGCACCCTTTCATGCGCCTCCCTGCTCACATCAAAGCTAACCTCCTCCAGCCAGCACCCCAAATACTCGCAAAGCGTAACCTCAGAGCCAGAAGGAGAAGCAGAGCCAGCACTCCCCCTTTGCGCCCCCGTTCCCTGCGATTCCATCGCAGGTCCCCCACCTTCCTCATCCGCCTCTATTTCTCCCAAGCAGAAATCGATGATGAGCTCCAGCGATTCTATCCTCTGCCTAAAAGCAGCAGGGAGGGCCAAAGCAGCAGGCTCCATCCACCCGCTCCAATCAAGAGCAGCAGGAAGAGAAAGAGAAGCAGAAAAAGCGGCAGAAGAAGCAGAAGAAGCCCCCTTCATCTTAGGCTTCTCCACCCAGAACACCCCGTGTTTCTCCACGTTCACCTCCGTCACCCTTACCGGTATCCCAACCCGAAGCCTTTCACCGTATTCAGCCACACACTGATGGGCATCATCTGCAGCCAGATAAGCTATCTGCCGCCCATGCTCAAGCACAACAACTGCCTGAGAATCATAATGATTCTGCTCATCAAGGCGAAGCACAACAAGAGGCAACCGGGCTTGCAAGCCCGACAATACACCGATAGTACGCTGCTCCATTTCAGGAGTCTCCTGGGCATTGCCACGAAGGCTGGGGTTAGCAAAATAACGCACAGCAGTGGCGAGATAAGTAGTAGTTTTCTGTGTCATAAGTATAATTTTTATCTATATTAGTTTTTACCAGAGGCAAGCTTATTCTTTTAGCTTGCTTGATGGGGGCAAAGATAGAAAAAATAATTGTTACCACCAAACTTTTTCTTCTTTATTTTCAGAAGAAATCTATGGGCAAGAACTCTTCCCCTAAAGGGGAAAATTAATTATCTTTACATCTTAATGGTCAAAAGTGGTCATTAAGGTCATTGGTCATTAAGGTCATTAAGGATTCTCCAACGGGGAGTAAAAATAGAGACAATAATAAAAATATAAATTTTATATTTTTATTATTGTCCTAAAAAAATACCCCCAATCTCAAAGTGCTTAATGACCTTAATGACTAATGACCTTAATGACCACCCTCTTTTCTCTCTCCCCTCAACCTTCTCTTCATCCCTCCATCTTCACCCCTCTAGCCGTAGTTTCATTTTTATGTCAGGATGAAAAAAATATTTCATCACGATAAAATAATAACAGGCGCGCGCGGGCGTGGGTATGGAGATACAGCAGAAGCACCATCAAACCGCCTTGTGCCGACTACCGGAAGGATTCTCGTTTTGTAAAGAAAAGTTAAAGTTGAAAAATATTTACGATTTTACTTGCCCATGTCAAAATTTTTTCGTACCTTTGCACCGTGAAATTCGAGAAAGCGCGCAAACTCGGGTTCACACTTACAGATTTTCAATATTAATAACCACTTAAAAAAATTAAACATTATGGGAATGAAACTTAAGGCAATTGAGCGTAACGTATCTTTCGACAAGAACAAAACCCGCTACGCATTCGTGCTCACTCCAGAGCTCTACGGCAAACTTACTGCCGACAAGGTAATCAAGGAAGCTTCTCTCCGTTCCGGACTGCCAAAGGGTGTGGTAAACGCATCTTGGAACGCATTGAGCGACGTCATCGTGGCATGGGCCACTGAGGGTCACAGTGTGGCAATCCCAGGTCTCGGAACCATGCGATTCGGTGTGCGAGGCAACGCCGTTGAGAAGGTTGACCTCGTAAGTACCGCCCTCATCACCGCACGCCGCGTCATCTTCACCCCAAGTGTGGAGATCAAGGAGGAACTCGCCAACACCGCCATCAGCATTACTTGCTACGACCGCAACGGAAAGGTAATCAAGCAGGTTACTTCTGCCGACAAGGGCAACGTAGACGAGGAGGGCGATGGTAACAACCCTACTGGCGGCGGCGGAAATACCGGTGAAAACGGCGGTCAAGGCGGCGGCACTACCGAAGGTGGCGGCACTGACGGCGACGGAAACATGGGCTAGCCAAAGCCCCCTTCATGGGGGCTTCATTTATTAACCACTAAAAAGAAAGGAAAATCATGATGAAAAAGGAAACTTGGAAAACGCTGATACAGGTTATCATCAGCATTCTCACCGCCGTAGCAACTACTCTCGGAGTAACGAGCTGCATGTAGCAAAGGCGGCAAAAAATTAAAGCCCTGAAAGAGGCAAAAGCATCCTCAAAACATAAAGATGCTTTTAGCCTTTTCTCAGGGCTTTTCCTATATATAAAAGTTTAAAAGTGGTTTTAATATGGGCTGAATGCCCCAAAAGCTACTTAAAGTAGCACGCTTTTTATTATCTGATAACCTTCACCTCGCCATCCTTGGCAATCTTTACGATGCTCGAAGGCTGATGAGGTTTATGCTCCTGGCGACGGCTCCAGCAAACATAATCTACGGCATTGAGGATTTCCTCAGAAATGTCGCGATAATTCTGGGCAGCTGGCTCGCCACTCACATTGGCACTTGTGCTCACAATAGGCTTCTGAAAACGGTAACAGAGCTGCTTGGAGAAAGGCTCATACGTAACGCGCATCGCCAAACTGCCATCCTCTGCCACCAGATTACTAGCCACTCCACTCGCATCATCCAGGATAACCGTGGTAGGTTTTACAGGCATCGCAGCATCAATGAAATCCCATGCCACCTGAGGCACATTGCGGAAATAACGAGCCATGCGGTCGGCAGAATCTGTCAGGCAGATAAGCGCCTTAGAGTCGTCACGCTTCTTAATTTCATAAACTTTCTTTACCGCCTCAGGGTTGGTTGCATCACAACCTATTCCCCATACGGTATCCGTTGGGTAGAGAATCACTCCACCCTTGCGCATGCATTCTACGGCACGCTTGATATCTTCTTCTACAGTCATAATTACTATAAAAACTTAAATTCCTAATACCTAAAAATCGTCCTCAATATCCTTCTTCTGGCACTCATAATAGGCAATATCCTTCATGCCGTTGAGGAAGGCAGCTGCATCCATACGCTTCTTGCCGCTGAGCTGAAGTTCCAGAATGTTAAGCCATTCGTCGAGACAGGCTACCTGCAGCTGCTTGCCCTCAATGCGCAGCGAACCTACAGGCGCAGCACCACGTTTTTCGCCCGAAAGATGGGTGGCAAACATCTTGAGCACCTGAATCTTTGCCGTGCTCGGCTTGCGAGACGGATGATCTGTTGCATCTGGAAACTTCACATAATCATCAGAAGTATTCTCCAGCATCTCCTCTGCGCTCTTCACGTGTCCTTCTCTAGGATCGTCAAAGAAAACTACCGTCTCCTTCTTCTTGATTTCGGTCCATGCACCAGGGTATGGAGAAAGACCGCGGATGAAATCATACACCTGCTTGGCTGGCTTGTGGAAGTCGATGCGGCAGGTATCCTTGAAGATTTTAGGAGCTGGCTTGAGTTCGGCACCCTCACCCATCAGTTTGCTCTGCGGAATGGAACCGATGTTGCCGTCGGCAGCAATGAGCGCATCAATGGTTTCCAGTGCCAGTTCGGCACCGAGATGCATCAGTCCGTCGTAAACATACTCCACATTTGCCGTTTCCGGAATAGGGAAACGCTTCTGCATGATGATGCGGCCGGTATCAATGTCATGGTCGAGGAAGAAGGTAGTAACACCCGTCTCCTTCTCACCGTTAATGACTGCCCAGTTGATTGGCGCCGCACCGCGATACTGCGGAAGGAGGGCTGCATGTACATTAAAAGTACCAT
>OBCI01000279.1_pt1 | contig 11171 bp, 9 predicted proteins | sample 1495881 | NCBI WGS metagenome assembly OBCI01 (sample SAMN03418262, study PRJEB22391) | human gut metagenome | biome: human-gut; feature: organic feature; material: feces | host: Homo sapiens | place: Tanzania | collected 2013-01 | reverse complement strand
TTCAACCACGAAGCTGTTGCTTTGATGCCAAAGTGATTGTTCCCCAATCGTGACAGTTCACTCTCTCCATTACTGCTTTCCAATATGCCTTGTGCTAAGGTAACGGAGGCAGGAATGCCATAACGCTTCATCTGCTCCATAGCCGCCTCTGCATATTGGTCGGCGTATGATTGGTTCTTGCTCATTGTTCTTATTACTTTTTGTTATCCTTTTACTGTACTTAATCTTATTGGTATATCTACCGCTTCATACCTCTCGATGGTTCTACCAACTCTTTCACTTCCTCCTGCTTGTGCCGTTTTGGTTCTTCCAACATATCGCAGATGGCTACTCGTTGTCCTTCTCGTATCAGTTTGGGCAGGTAGGTGTCAAGGGCATGGTATGGAAATCCTGCCATTTCTTTGATATTGCCGCTTGCTCGTTTGGTCAGCGTGATTCCTAATATCTCAGACCCTTTGCGTGCATCTTGATTGTACATCTCATAGAAATCACCAATGCGAAACAACAATAATGCATCTGGGTGCTTGGCTTTCAAGTCATCCCATTGCTTTTTTATGCCAGATGCATTCTGCTCTTTCTTGCGTTGGGCTTCTTGTGCTTTCTTTTCCTCAACTGCTTTTTCCTCCTTGGCTTTCTCCTCGGATTTGTCTTGTTTGTCTTCTTCCTCGTGATATTCCCGGTGTTCCTCTTCATGCTTCTCTGTGGTTCCTTGCTGTTCCTGCTTCACCTCGGTCTCCACTTCCTGTTTCTCCGATGATGTCTGTTCTTGTTTTTCTCCTGCTTTCAGCACGTCAGCAAATAGGGTTGCTGCCAAATGGGTTTTATAGCTGTTTCTGTCTTCTGCTACCCATAACCGCTGCCATTGCTGTGGGGTAATGCATCTGGGCTTCATCTTCTCTCCGTCGATGGTTGCTGAACAAAGAATGCCATTTTCTTTGGTCTTGAATACGCACACACGTTCTATGCGGTTCATATCTATGTCCTGGTCATTGCTCCCGAACAGGTCCACTTTCAAGTCAGGTTGTACGGCTGCACGATGGTGATACTTGTTTGCCAACTCCATCTTTACTGCTTCAAAATTGTCCATCGACTGCTTCAGTGTACTAAAGAACTGGTTGATGTCTGCCTTGTCTGGATATATGCTATATCCGTTCTGTCCCTCGGGCTTGATATACAATGCCCAACGGTTTTTGTCGTCTTGTATCATCTGTACTTGACTGAACCCAACATCCTTGGCTCGCTCTACAGCAGGACTGGCATCTAATGTGGATAGATGTTCTAACGACCAATTTTTCAGTCGGGCGATGTCCACTTGCTTGTCCGCAAAGTAACTGTCATCGGGGCGATACCCCAATGCTCCGTCAGGATTGTAGAAGCGTACGGTTTCGATGCCTTCACGTTCCAATGCTTTCTGGATGCGCTGCTTGCTCATGCCCTGTATCTCATTGTTCACTTCTAATGAGGCTCCTGACGGCATAACCACGTCGGCTGTCTTTTTCTCCTTGTCGATGACCAATACGATGGTCTTGTTGTCTTTGTCGGGATGCTGTTTGATTTCATCCGCTATGAGATAGTGTTTAGGCAACTGGTCCATCAGTTCCTTGGTCTCTCGCTGATTTCGCATGGTGGAGTATTCTATCTTTTCTCCTTGCTCTGCCTTGCGCATCACTAAAAGGGCATTGTTTACATCACTCTCTACAGCATCTATCAGGCAGGGATTTTCTTTCAACTCACGAACCCAGTAATCTGTCAGATGCAAACCTTCTTCTGACAATCGCGCTGGCAGTCCCAACTCCAACATTTTCACTCCTGAAGCTAATTCTGCCACCAATCGTTCTTTTTTTATGGCATCCTCCGATGGGGCTGTACCATTTTTCATCACCATGCCTTCACGTGCCAACCGCTGCTGATGTCCTGTGGCAGAGACAATCTGGCGCAATGTTTCTTGCACATAGTCATTGTAATGCTCAAAGTCCTTTTGGCGTGGCATATACACTGCATCCTTTTCCGTGTCATAATGTGCGACACCGCTGCCGTCCGTACGGATGGGTACCAGATTGTCACGCATTTTCAATAGGAAGTCATTGAAGCGAACATGCATGGCTCGATCATCTTCTTCTCCCTGACCTCGCTCCTCAGCTGTGCCATAATCGGCCAACAGTTTTTTGTATTCTTTCTCATTGGCAAATGGCATTGTGGTCTGGTCAATGCAAAACAGTGTGCGTATCTCTCGATTGTGTACACCTTTATATTGCTTCTGCTGTTCTGCATCCAATGCCTGATAGTCGTTTCGACTGATAATATCCTTTGGATTGTTACGATTGACGTATTGGTTCCAATTATAGAAAAGGAACGGTACTCCTCGTTCATGCTCCCTTACCGCCACTCCTTGTCTTTTTGCCTCACTGAAAGGCATAAAAAGGTTGGTCTTGCTACCAGACTTGTCCGAATGCAATGACATGATCAATGCATTGAACGGACTTACTGTCAATCCCTTGGGATAGAAACTTGGATAGGTCTTACCCGATGCGTTCAACCAATATCCTTTTGCTGATGGCGCACTGCCCAACGCCGTAGAGAGTAATTCCACTTGTCTCTCTGCTGCCGTTTTCTCTGCCTGACTCTTGTCTTTCATATTGTGCTTTTATTATATTCTTATTGTATTCCTCTTGATCTGCTGACTGTCTCACGCTCCTCACGACCATTTTCATACTGCTGCATGGCCACAGATTGCATCTGCTCATTTTTTGCAAGTATTGCATTGGCAAGGGTATTCAACGGCAACGCCCCTGCCTGATATGCATCCACCACGGTTTGTGGCAATTGAATGGTACAGGGCACTCGGTCGATATGTACTATCAAACAACTGCCTTTTAGCACTGGATTGCTTAAACGTGGATTCAATGGCTCGTCTGCATATTGTCTGTATGCGACTTGTCGATTGCTTGCTGCATATCTATCTGGCACAGAGCCTTCATTGGCTTTCCTCTCCAATGCTTCATGCCCGGCTTTATTTATCAGATTGGCTCCTCCCATACCTATCAATAACATTTTAAGTATCGGATTCTTCACGAACATTCCTGCCACAATACTTGCCAATGGTATCATGCTGTTGTCCATGTTCAAGGACTTTGTCTTGCCAGTAAGCAATCCTACTAACATATCTGGCAACATGGCGAGCACATAGCCAAGGTTATGCGTGATGTCGCCGAAACCGTCTAACCCGAAATTTGCCAACAGTCCTTCCCATCCGTTTTCATTGGCTTGCTGTGGCTGTTCCGCTTGATCCTCATCTGATGATGCGTCAACAGATTGTGCTTCTCCTGAACTGTCAGTTCCCTGTTCTCTTTCCGTACTTTTGCGCTCTGCCTCTTTTTGTTTTGCCGCTTCTTGCTGAGCTTTATCCTTTAGATAGTCATCTTCCTTTCCTGGTGCTACAATCAACGGAACGTCCTTGTATTTTGGATCCTTACGTATGTCTTTGGGCTTCAGAAAGTCCGTATTGGGTGTAAACACAGGAAAAGGGGATTTGTTATTGCTGTTTGTTGTCCATGTCACAGGCTTGTATTTTTTTGTTGGTAACTTGATTTTATGTGATAATTGTCCGTTAAGCGTTTGCAGGAAACCTCCAGATTCTTCAAGTTCATTGGCATGTTTACGAAAGCCGTTGAAGACATTGCTGTTACTGCCAAAGATTCCTTTGCTGATGCTTAGTTCCATTACCTGCTCCTTGCGGTGCTCTGTACTGCCAACGGTTTTGTCTAAGGCATATCCTAATGCTACATCGCAGCCAACGAACTTGGCGAAGGTTGTCCAACCATTAAAAGCTCCCATCGATACGGCATCTACTGCAGAACCTGCCACTCGTCCCGTAACTTTCTCTGTGGTACTGGGCTTATAGGCTTTCTCGCTTCTTGCCTCAATCTCTTTGGTTAATGGGGACTTCATCAATTCCTCAGTAAATCCCCAGATACTTTGCTTGGCTGCCTTTCGCATGATGTATTCCATCGATGATTTGGGGATGTCATCCACAACCAATTTGTTGATCATCAGGTCTTCCATCCGCTGACCGATATAGGCATATGCCAAATCGCATCCTATTTGTTTGGATAGTGCATCGTATTTTGTACGTCCGATTTGTTCCACCACGGCTTTACGCCATTCTGCTGACAACAATGCGAAGTCACGCTGCATCGCTTTGTCGTTTTGCATTTTCTCATTGCACATCCTGAGATAGTCCTCGGTGGTCTTGCTGTTCCACTCGCCAGCTGTGCGCACTGCTTGCCAACCCATGTCTATCAACATAGGATTGGATGATGCCATGATACCTGCCGGACTACGCTGGTAGTCTGCCAGTTCCTTGACTTGCTTGTCGTTCAATGTCTTTCTGACTTGTTTCATTACAGACAAGACACTGCCTTCAAAGTAATGTTGCAGACTATATTCTATCTCCGCAAATCGTTTGCTGTTCTTTATGCTCATTGCTTTGTTACTTACAGGGTTTGGTTCAACAGTTGCTCTTTGGTCTGCTCTATCGCATGATGGTATACTTCCATCTGCTTTGGGAAATATTCAGTTAGCCACTCGTCTTTCTCTATGCGGTCAAGAATAAACAGAATGGCTTGCTGACGTTCTATCTCCACAGAACTCTCTCCGTTCTCATGATTGTTGAACCAGGCTTTGGTCCACCATCTTACTCCTGCGCGGTCGGGGTATACGCTGACTATTCTCGGTATGTCGAAGCTCTGAATGTCCACCTCCAAATTCATTAATGGATCGATGACTCCACTACTGCTCAGGAGGTCGCTGTGGACTTTTTTTTTAATGCTTCATTCAATGTGGATAGGAACACATTGTGGCGCAACGCCAAATAGTCAAGAAAATCCCCAATTAGGAGATTCTGTACCTTACATGCCAATGGTACACTTCTCTGACTGATACCCAACGGATTGCTCATGCTTGGCATAACCTCAAAGAAGTAGCGTTTCATGGCTCCCAACGAGAAAATATTACGTAGCGATTGTTCCCGATGGGGCGACAATGCGTATTGTCCATGCCGTAGGTCATCCATATATAAAGGCAGATAACGCAGCATCAATGACTCGATTTCTTCTCTGTCGTTGTCATATTGTGTGGCGATGTTCATGTCAAAATCGTCAATGTCTATCGCCCCGATCCTTCCTTGATGTTTCAATGCTTTAATATTGCCATAAAGCATGGTCAGGAATTCCAACGGATTCAGCTCCTCTCCGTCGAATTTCACACTGATATGCAATCGGTCGCTGCTCAGGCTTACTGCTTGTCCTGCCACTACTGGCTCCCCGAAGTTGGCATACACATTGGCAAGGTGTCCATAGATTACCTCGTATTTACCATATCGTATCGTTTGGTATATGCCGTGTATGCTGTCACTGCCAACTCCCGATACGGTGCCACTTGCCACTGCGGACAGAGGATAATGGTTGACCATAAAGTCCAGTCCGTGATGAAAGAACTTTTCTCCTGTAGATGGATGTGTCTGTTCTCCATATCCCAATGTCATTGCCACTTCTTTACCAGGCTGCTCCTCAAACGGCATACAATATCCGCTCTTGGACTGTAATATCATTTCTTCTGTATATTGCATACTTTTTCTGTTATCTTCTCATTCCTCTTACTTGTGTATCTTCGGCAGCAGCCACTGCTGCACTACGCCTTTGTCCTGCACCACCACTTCCCACCATCTGATTGAGATTGGCATTATTGCCCACCAACATCATGCCGAGCATGGTTCCTGCTATTTTGCCCAACCATCCGAAACGACCAAAGATGAGATAAGCTGCTGCCACCAGTCCAGCCAGACTCAATCCCGACACTTTGCCTTTGCCGAGGTTACTGAAGAAACTGCCGAACATATCCAGTCCGTTTCCATTGAAGATATTGCGGAAGAACTTGCTCATGCCGCTCCACTTGCTGTTGATGTCGCCCATGGCATTGTTCATGCTGTCTACCGCTTCTCCTGCCTTGTCTTTCAATTCCTTTACATCGCTGGCTGTTCCTGCAATGGCGTTGGTTGCTTCTTCTCCGATAACGGCATCACTTACAATGCGTGTCACACTCTTGTCTGTGGTGAGTTTTTCCCAACCGACATATCCTACAGCTCCTCCTACTGTAGCTGTCTTTACCGCTTTGCCAGCGTGGTTCAGGGTTTGTGACGGATGAATCACAGAATTGCCTATAGACTTTGCAGAGGCTTTCGCTCCAGTCTTTGCGGCTCCCAATGCCTTGCCACCTACTGTTAATAGTTTACTCCAAAATGACATATTCTATCGTTTTTTGTTATTTCATTATTTATTTGGCCTCATATCTGCCTTATCCGACCTACTATTAATAGCCTTACAATTCCCTACGAAACTTACTATGCCTACCTTCATCCTCAACTTAGAAAGGCTTAAAGAGGCTTATCTCAGCTTATTGCTAAGGCATCACGTTTCGTCCGGCTTGTTTCCATCTTCTTTTTGCAGCATTCACGATTTCTTGTTTGTTGGCTTTTTGTGGCTTTGATCCTTCGTCTATCTCCAACCATATATCACCCATACTTGTGTACTTCACAGCTTTTGTCAGTCGTTGCAGTTTCTTGTTCATCACTTTCAATTTCGGACGAATTCCAAACACTACTTCCATACGTTCTTTCTCTGTCATCTTATTCTTTGACAGACATACTGTTCGTATGTCATTTACGATTTCTACGCTGTTCAGTATCAACTCACGATAGATTTTATTGCGCTTGGTGGATAACGCTACGGCCAATCCATTACTCGGATGGGCATCCAGTTGTTTGATTAATCCACCCATGTTATTTGTGAGCTGCGTCACCTCATGATAGAATCCATATACCTGCGCTGCATAACATACAATCGAACGAAACGAGTCAAGGTAGTTGTTGAACTCTCGATGCAAGTCTGTAGTTGCCTTCACTTCTTCCTTTGTCCAGATATGACCAGTGGTCATCATCAACATCACTTGTTCTTGGTTCTTCAACTGTTTCTCCGCCTTGTTGGTGTACATCAGTATCATTCCCGTCAACGTCGGGTCTGACTGGGCATAGGTTTTGGCAATGCTCATAAGCATCACTATCACCACTGCTCCTATATATTTTACAACTCCCATTTATTCCATTGCTCTTTTGTACAACATTCTATTTGTCCAATCCGACTTATCCGTCCAATCCTGTTCATTGCATAAAAATTTTCATCAATGGCTTAGTCGGCATAAAGAGGCTTAGAAAGGCTCATTCACCTACAAACAGCCAATTACCACGCTATGAATCAATCTGCCTAAAAAGGCTCAATAAGGCTTATTCCTACAAAGGGTTCTTATTCTCCTGTCACTTGCGCTGCTCTTCGCCATCGTCCCATTGCTTGCCTTGCAACATCTGCATTGTTTCTGTCTATCATTCCTGCCGTAGCATTATTCCATACGTCATTGAATGTATAGTAGCGTATGCTCAGATACAACCGATGGAGTTTCTTACTGAAACTGCTGAGTTTGTCATTCAAAGCCCAAAGGGTCTTGCTTCGGTCTGCTCCTGTTATCATGTTCTCGTTACCTCCTTGCGATACGGCATCGTTCAGCAAGGTAAAGACTGATACCAATTCTGTAGCTGTCTCAATATACAGGTTATTCATTGACATACTCGCAACAATGCCTTGCGGATTATTGTTGATGGCTTTGCGCAACTTGCCCAAAGTGATGAAGATTCTCACTCCGTCATCATATAGATGGGTACAGGCTTTCAACGAAGAGGCGTAACCGCTGATGTCTTTCAAATAGCTGTTGTATTGTTTCTGCCATTTGTGCATTTGATTGAACTCGGCTGCAATGGTATTCTGTAATATGGCTGTTTTCTTCTGACCATTGATCTGACTGTCTATCTGCTTTTCCAACAGTTCATTACCCTCTGCCAGTGCCATCCATTCCAATGGATTTGATGCAGTTATCTGTGCCTTTCCATTCATGGCTGTTCCCAGAGCTATTCCCATCACCAATATCATTCTTCTCATTTTTACCTCCTCATTCCTCCTGGTTTTCTTTCGTCTGGTACTCCCAATGGTTCGAATTCTCCTTCCAATGATTTGATATGCTCCTCACTTGGTTTGTCCAACAACACATCATTCCAATCTTTTGCCCACATGGGGATTGGCATGACTCTAACGTTGTCTGGATTTATACCTTGCTCTTTCGCAATTTGTTTGAATAGCTCCACAAATTCACGTCCTGCCTTATCGTTATCAAAGCATAGATAATGTTGAGCTTGCGGTGTGGCTTCCAACATTCCTTTTATCTGTCCTTTGGTTGGTGAACCGCCCGTAGATACGTATATGCCCTTACGTGAAAGCTCGGGATTTTGCTTTATTGCCTCACGGTGTATCTGATAAAATGACATTGCATCATAGGCACTCTCAAACCATCCGACACCACCTACACGATCCAAAGGTTCGTTCTTCAAGTTGGCTATCCACAGACCTTCACTTCCATTGCTGCCCTCGGCCTTGCCTTTATATGTGCTGCTTCCATCCATTCTTGGACGACCGCGTTCTTCCAGTCCGACAATGGTGTTGTCTCCCGGCTTGGTCAACGGAAAAGCCAAATTGGTATATTTCAGTCCGTCGTTCCTGTGTTTGGTCGCAAGAACAAAGTGCTTGTTAAAGGCATACTGTGTATACAGGTCTATACCTCTTGGCTTGAAGTAGAAATAGAATGGCTTTTGGGTGTTTCTATCTCCAGTGTCAAACTTCAACAAATCATAGTCTTTTAATGAGAATTGATTACTTGTTGCTTTTGGTGCCAATATCGGGTTGTAGTGCTCTTGCACTGGATTGTTCAACAAGCGGTTGCATACCAAGTTTACCAATCTGTCCGTGGACATTCCTGCTCGATATTCGTCAAATTTTTCTGGATGTTCCTTGATGAAGGAGATTACATTATACAGTTTCTGACGTGGTGGCTGAAAACAGCATTGACCGTTGGGTGTCACCAGAAATTTATCCCCATGCACACGCCTTCCGTCACTGTCTGTCCGCACATACGACGGATAGCGCAATCCATCTCGTTTGTTCAGGTGATAACCTGCATCTACGAGCACGTCTTGTATGCGCAATCGCTGCAAGAAGTCATTGTATGTCAAATCTCCGTTCATTAATATCCTCGTCGTATTTCTGTTATTTCCTGATTCATCTGTGCTTCGAAATTTCTCGCTGCCACCTCATTGGGCATGTCTACTCCGGGCTTGAAGTAGGGGCGTGGGGGATGTCTTCCTTCCGTGCAATCTACATAGATTTCAGGATGTGGATGATGGCTCATTCCATGCGCTACTTCTGATGTTACTACGGCTCCTGCTGCCAAAGCTGCAAAGATTTTGGTTCCCAATCCAGTGCTGGCTTCAGGACGTGACTTCATGTCCACTTCCTTAAAGATGTTGGAAAAGAGCTTCATACGGTGATAGTCATCCACTGCCATAAACTTGTCATATTGTTTCTGGCTTATTTCATGACTGATGGATTCTCCGTTGATAATGGCTGTCATGCGGTATTTCACATTGCTCTTTTCTTGTTGCTTTGCTGATTGTCCCTGCTCTTTTGCTTGCTCGCTTGCTGCAACTGGTGCTTCTGTATTCTGTATCTTTTCGACATATATTTCGTCCACTTGCACCTCACGTCCGTTCTTTACTTCTCGGTACCAACCTTTACTTTCGTCCAATAGGTTCAGGTCTTGTCCGTTTACCGATGCGTCACCATGAATCTGTGGTTCTCGCTCCACAGTCAGTTCTTCGTCTTGTCCGGCTTCAACGACTGGTTGCTGTCGTTGCTCCATTTCTTGCTGCACTTCTGGACGCAACCCAATATTGATGCGCTCTTTGCTGTTCAGCATATCCATGGTAACCTTGTCTGCAAAGTCATCTTTGATTACATTGTTCAGTATGTCCAGTCGTTTGTCTATTGGCATTTGTTTGATGGAGTTGTTGGTCAACGCCTTCAACTCGTCTTCTTTCAAGTCATACACCATGTCTACATTCGTGGCTTTTGACTGGATGGTAAGCGTTTTGCTCTGCTCATCAATGATGATACCATGCGATGAAAGACATTCCTGCCATTTCTCGTTGGAGAAATAGACTGGGGATGTTATCAACTCCTTGTAGGGTTTGGCTGGTTCATTACTTCTTGGTCTGCTTACCACTGGTGTTACCACTGCTTGCAGATTTTGCAGTACATCTTGATTTACAACTGGCTGTTGTGCTTGTCCCTTATAATAGAACCCATAACCGCCTGATTGCAGTTCGCCTGGATTCATTCTTCTGTCCCAACGCTCTGACACCATTGGGGCTTGCGGATAGAAAAGTTGACCGCCAACTCTTCGGAGATGCCAGCCATCCTGCATTCTCGGTGTCCATCCCAAAAAGTGAGGAGGGTGCATACAATACCCTCCTGTTCGTCCATACTCACCAATTCCTACACGATACCCATGTAGTCCCATTGCTACACGTCCGTTGGCATTACGGGCATGCACGAAGTTCTTAGGCAGATAAAAGTCATTGCCTACAACACTCGTGAAGGTATTATAGGCTGTCTTGTTGGCATAGCTGGTTCCCCAGTCTGTCAATGCAAGCATTTGCTTCTCGGTGAGTCTGTAGGTGAGCAACGGACTGTCATGTCCCTGCACTGCCAACTGATACCCATTGCCATCGGCAATGATATGCGCTTGCATACCATTGCGCATAAGCAGATCACGCAACTCTGGGGATATGTCCATCTGCCTTGGATTCAATTGTTTTCTTATCGCCATTCTTTTCTCGTGTTTTTAGTGATACTTCTACGCATCCCCTCGCTCCAGTGCTTCTTCCAACAATTTGTCTTTATATGCTACAAACTGTCTCGCACTGTCCTCGCAGATGCACAATCCCTTGTTTAAGCAGTACTGTGTGTATTCTTCCTGCCATTCCTCTGAGTAATGGTTGACATAATCCAACCAACCATATTCTCCTTTCTGAACTTTTTCTACCAGTACTTCCTCTGGATAATATTTGTTCTTTGCCATTCTTCTTGTATTATTCTACTATTCTTTTTTAATGATGTCCGATTCTCGCAAGATGTCCCTCTCGTTTGCGTGACAACTCATTCCACAACTCTTCCGTA
>OBCI01000268.1_pt1 | contig 11442 bp, 12 predicted proteins | sample 1495881 | NCBI WGS metagenome assembly OBCI01 (sample SAMN03418262, study PRJEB22391) | human gut metagenome | biome: human-gut; feature: organic feature; material: feces | host: Homo sapiens | place: Tanzania | collected 2013-01 | reverse complement strand
TGTGCCAGTTTCTGAGCGCTTTCTGCGAGATGAGACTCTTGCGGCTGCCATCGGGTCTGATGACAGCATGCGCCTTCGCAATGACATCCTTGTGCAGGCAATGCTCCTTAAAACCGAGATTCCCATCACCCGTCAGTATGATACGACTATCATCTGCTGAAGAGGATGCAGAGGAAGCATCTCCTGCAACAGGTTCTATTCCGATGATGCGATGAACCACCGGATAGCCTTCTTCTACCCTCGCCATCACAATATCGCCCACCTTCAACTCACCTTCTACCGGATAGAATTCAACACAATCTCTATCTCCTACGATAAAGGGAAGCATGCTGGTTCCCTTGACTGGAAACTTGACAGGACGACCTTCACGGATGAATTGTTCAAGTGCTGCAATGGCCTTATATTTTGAATCGGATGTATTCATCTTTCTGCTGTATGATTGTTTTTACTGACTGATGGTCTGACAGCAAAGGAGGGCTGCACCGGCATCGGGCAGACTGTCGAGCTGATAAAGTCGGGTGCCCCCGATTATCTTCTCTATCGTATGATGCTGACCGTCAGCAATATTCTTCTCCCACGCCTTGCTGGAAACCGAAGACTTGAGAGACACATAAGCCTCTATGACGGTCTGTTTTCTGATTTTATTCTCGGGTGCCTGTCGCAACTGGACGATTCCCCCTACCGGATATTCCTCGTTCTTATAGCAAGGCGTCTTTCCGCTCCAAGGAGAGCCACTCACCATGAGTGTTCCTTCTGGCGCTACATATACCACCGGGTTGTCATCATTGAGCAGTCGGGTTCCTGCTATATGCTTGAGCCACAGACCGGAATGCGTACTCTTACCCGTTCCGCTCTTGCCCAAAAAGAGATAAGCCTTACCCTCTTTTACTACGGTAGAAGAGTGAAACAGGAGTGTATCATTACCTGCAGAACGCATGGCATAGAGCAGCATCAGCGAGGTATCAATAGTTGACTTGATGGCACCGAAAGCCGACTTCTGACTGAAGACGCCAGCAGGGACCAGAAGATTGGAATGCTGATAATCAAGATCGGTAATCAGCATCGATTTCATATCAGTCATCGCCATCAGAAACGCCTTCTGGGTATCCCCCAGACTACCGCTGATAATGAGCTGTCCCTCCTCATCCTGTCTGCATTCCTCTCTGAAACCGGCAGGTTTTCTCAGTTCTTCCCCGCTTTCTGACAAGGTAAGCGTGAAGGAGGTTCGGGCAGCAGATACGACCTGTTCATCGCATTCAAAAGCCTGATAAGCCTCCAGCAAAGTTGTCATAACCTCCTGACAGTAATCAGGATAAGAAAGACTGAACCCGACATGGGCGACCTGATAATACTTTATAATGGATTCCATTTTTATTATTTCATTTATGTTCCCTAGAAGGAGCGGTTCAAGTACGGGGGCTATACGCCACCTTTTCATCGTGGCATATAGACCCTTGTTGTTTTTTATTCATTTTATTCATCGTATTGAATAAAATCAGTACTTTTTTATTCAATACGAATGATTTTCAGCCATTTTCTCCCGCCATTCGGTAGGAGTACAACCTTCCTTTAACTTGAAAATGCGGTACAGATAGGTGCGGGCAGAGAAACCACATTCGGCAGAAATGATGTCATTACTATAGTCTGGATATTCCTGCATCATCTTCTTTGCCGCATTGAAACGTATGTCACCGAGCCATATTCTGAATGTGGTTTTCAGATACTGGTCGAAGTATGCTGATAACTCACCCTTAGGGATGGAAAGTGTGCGGGAGAGGGTAAGCATGTTCACAGTACAGTCCTTATAGCCCGAATTGGCGCACCATGCATCAAGACTTTTCTGGATGAAATCTCTGTGCTCATCGGATAGCGGCTGTAAAGACTCTGTACTGTAATCAACAGGACTCTGAGCTCTGTTAGAATGTGCTTTCCCATTGCTATATCCAGTCCCAGCCAAGTCTTTGTTTTCCTCTTCTTTATCCAGGAGTTCTTCGGTAGGGATATAGCTGCCGCCGAGAGCGATAAACGTAAGATTGAAGAACAGCAGGGCAAACAATACCAACGGACCTATGATAAACAATAAGGTGGTGGAAAAGATTGCTGCCGGCATGATGAGAAATGAAAGGCACAGAATGAAGACACTGGCACGCGAATATCTCACGTAGGGCAACATATCGGTAGCTGCCATTGTCTCCAGCATCTTCTTGCGTCTGATCATCTCACGCACTATCATGGATATGCTGTAGGCTACACTCATGCAGAACAGGGCAAGCATCATATAAAGTCCTTCCTTGATATACAGGCTGTGATGGAGACTGATGCCCACCCAGAAGACCACGAGGATGGCTGCATAAATGCCGCCACATACAAGGTTCATCTTCCTGCGGTTGGCTCGTGTAGTCTCGATGTTATAGATGGCTATAGCGATGAGTGAGAAGCAGGGGGTATAGATGAGGATATTGATGACTGCCCCCAGAATGTCGTCGGCAGCACGGAAGCCGAAAGCCATCTGTATCACATATTGTATCGCCAGTCCTATCATGGCAACAACAATGAGCAATCGTGAACGCTCATACCGCTTGTTCTCCCATCTTACATGCAGATGAGAGACAGCCACGATGAAGGCATTGATGAGCATGAATATGAAACATGCAAACTGTAATAGAAATAATGAATCCATACGTTTCTTGTCTTATGTTTTCTATCTTTGCTATACATTATATTATAATGAATGCGCTTGCAAAAGTACAATAATAATTTCAGAAAAAGGAAAAAGTTCTTAAAATATTAATAAAAAACAAATAATAACGTGTTTCGCAAGATTTTCAACTGAACTTTCATGAGTAATAAAAGCGTTCTTTGTATAAATGCAACAAGGCGCAACCTTCTCACGAAGACTGCGCCTCTAATAGTTTTCTTTTTTTGTTTAATTTTTAAGAGAGTATTAACATATATATATTTGTAAGTGTAAGTTTCTTACTTCTTTATTTCTTTTGCTCTGAGCTTTATGGCTCGAAGAACTTAATCTGTGTTCCATTTGACAACTGGGTTCCTGCCATATTAAAGTTGAATGCTGTAGGATTTGGTTTCTTCTCATCCTTTGGATCAACTTCGTAACCATAAACAACTAAATAAGCTTCAACCTTGCTTTTATCCTGGGTAACTTGTCCGAAAGTATATCGGCTGTTTCCGCTAGAATAGCAATAGAACTTAACCTTATGTGTAGCACCGCCATACTTCAGATTTACAGAAATAGCATCTGGGAAGAGCATGAACTGGATAACTGGTGTAACTGAATAGTAGTATACAATACTCTTGAAGTTAACCGGCATCTCATATTTCTTCAATGCTTCCTTCAGGTCTTTCGTTTCAGCATTTTCAGGAATGTAACGGGCGAAAATCTTTACAGGGAAGTTGTTAACAGTCATTACAGTATCTTTGCCTTCTCCGTAGATAGATGTAGAGACATTTAAGGTGTCGTAATATTCCTTTTTGCCGTCTTTTTCTGTAACATGCTCGTCGCTCAAATAAGTGAGTTTGCTCATGCGGCTACCTGATGTCTTGAGATAGCAAACATCCTTTTCTGATTTTGTAAGCGGCTTAGCATAGCTGTTGTTATCATCGCCTGTATTACAAGAAGTGAATGCGAAAGCTGCAACGAAGGCAGCTACAATTGAGAATAATTTGATTTTTTTCATTTTTCTATTATGTTTTGATTCTTTTTTTTCTCATATTTCTCAGCCTAAATGTACCCCGATATGGTTGCCCGAGGCTCTTCAGTCCTTGTATAAAACAAGAAAAGGCGGGAAACTTGCATCACTTTTTGTTAATCTCTGTTAATGTCCTTCACTTGTCCATTTCATAGAGCACTTTTGCCAATGTATTGTAACCTTTGACTTTCAGTTCTTAGACGTTTGAGCTTTTTACTGTATTAAGTCTAGGTTTGTTCTACATAGCGATGCAAAGTTAGTGTTTTATTTTGAAATGCGCAAGAAATTTATGATTTTCTTTCTCTTTTTCGCATAAAAATACTACTTTTGTGGAGATTTTGGTGGTTCTTCACCTGAAAAGCGGAATAAATAGTGTAGACTTTGAGTCTCATGGAAAATGAATTAATGATGAATCTGATATGAAAAAGAAAGTAGGTACATTTAAGATTTGGCTGTTGGCGATAGCCGCAGTAGTGGCGTTTTCTGTCTTGCCGAAGGTTTCTTCGCTGGCAACAGAAGATCAGGCACTTGTTGTAAAGGAGAATAAGCAGGAGGCTGCTGATGCTGCGGGCGATAAACCGTCTGCAGAGAATAAGCTGGAGGCTGCTGGAGAGAACAAGCAGGAAACTGCTGGAGAGGGTGCGAATCTGGAGGCGCAGGGGCTGGAGATTCCGGTATCTAAGGTAAAGGTATCTGAGACCATCAAGCATCGGTTGGCTTATACGGTATCTTATAATCATGATACGCGACAGCCGAATTGGGTAGCCTGGGTGCTGACGGGGGAGCATGCATCTGGTAAGTTGCCGCGCGGTAAGTTTGCTGATGATGAGGAGATGCCGGCACCCGTGGGTACTTTGGCGGATTATTATAACAGTGGATTGGATAGGGGACACATGTGTCCGGCTGGTGACAACAAATGGAGTCAGCAGGCGATGGATGAATGTTTCCTGATGACCAATATGTGTCCGCAGAACCACAGTCTGAATGCGGGGGTATGGAACACGATAGAGCAGCAGTGCCGCAACTGGGCGAAGCAGTATGGCAAGGTTTATATTGTCTGCGGACCGATATTTCTGAATAAGGAGCATCGCAAGTTGGGTAAGAACAAGGTGGTAGTGCCTGATGCCTTCTTCAAGGTGGTTCTTCATACGGGCAAGAATCCGCAAGCCATCGGCTTTATCTGCCGTAACCAGTCGCAGAAAGGCAGAAAGAAGACGGAATTCGTAAATTCAGTAGATGAAGTGGAGCGTATCACCGGCTATGATTTCTTCCCTCAGCTTCCGGATGATGTTGAGAAGAGGGTAGAGGCTAAGGCTGAAATGTTTTAATAAAAAAAAGGCTTTCCGTAATGGAAAGCCTTTTTCTTGAAGATCTGTGACTCGCATGGGGAGCACACAAAAATATCGTTGTTGGCTGATAATCAGAGATTTATAAAATCACCCGATTAAAAAGGCAAACTTTTCTATCAAACTCATTCAAAGAACGTTATTATTTTGTAGGTGCAAAGGTAGGCAAAAAGTTCGATAACGAATCATAAAAGGCAAACTTTTTGCTGAGGCTTCCAGATAAAAAAAGTTAATTTCTGGAATCCCATTATAATAAGGTGTGTTTGCCTTTTCCAGAATCAAAAAGCAAACAGGGCAAACAAACACACGTTTTATTGCTAAAAATTTGAGTAGGTTAATGCAGAACAATACTGTCACTGCTCAAAAATTTAGCAGTCAAACAACTCCACTGCTCAAAATTTGGTATGGTTTCCTTATTACATATAAAAGCAAAAAAAAACGGTATGGGGGTCTCTTTTGGTGCGGATGGCACGTATATATTAAGGGCTGATTTTTGAGTCTCGTTTTTTAAGGGCTGATTACTAACACTAAAAATACGTAAGTTGTTGATATATAATAAAATACGTGTACAAAAGTATTGCATTTAATATATTTCTGTCTGGTAGCCTAAAACTCATAGAATCCCTTTGTTTATGGGGATTTTCGCCAAATCTGGCGAAAACAAAGGGCACAATAATTTAGGTAGATTTATCACCCTGTATTTGCTGAGGCTTCCAGATTGCCAAACAGGGCGATAAACCTATTATATTGAATTGTGTGATATTGGGGTTATTCTGTTTCGTTAGAATGGTCGTGAGTTCCCCCACCATTCCCATAAGGGTTTGAACAAATACCAATAACCACAAGAATAAATATAATAAAGCCTATTATTGCCATATCTCAAATATTTTTAGTTTACAGGGGCAAAGATACAAAAAGTTATTGAGATAATAAACTTTTTCTATCTTTATTTTACTATTCTAACGTAAAAAGGGGGGAAGAGATATAGTAACTAATTTAAAGAGATATAGTAATATGAATATTGGAATCAAAGTAAGAAAGCAACATTTAGCTTTCGTTTCATTTTTAATTGAAAAATACGGTAGTGTGATTAATCGTGTTTCAATGTCTGATATAGCTTTGTTGTATGGCACAAGTACTACAAACGTGTTGAACTATACAAAAAGACTTCACGATTTTGGCTATCTTGCAATTGATAAAGTAAGCCCAAAGAAATGGGTTATTACCATCAATGTAGAGAAAGTAAACAGTGTGTTAAATGGTAGTAAGTAATAAAGACGCGATATTTAATGATGATGCAAGTTGGACAAAAACAAATTTAGCTATGCCTTTAGTATTGCGAAAAGAGTGCAAATTGAACGGAAACGAATTTGCAATATTATTGTATATTATTAATGTATATAATAGAGCGGTACTAACATTCCAGAAAAGCGAAAAGCAAAGAGTAACATCGGTGTCGTATGGTGATATGGTAGAATATGTTGGCGCAACTAAAAAGAATGTATGTAGTGCAATAAAATCGCTTTTAGATAAAGGGCTGATAATACGCATTAATAAAGAGGCTATTACTACAAAAGATAAAAGTCTGGATAATGGCACGAAAAATAAAAGTCTGGATAATGGCACAGAAGATATAAGAAAAGGCAGAGATAAAGCCCGATATTTGCCAAATATGAAACAGATAAATAAAGCCCTAAACGATTATTTAGATAGATACCCAGAATTAGCAGATTAGGCTTTAAGTAGTCAGTTTTGGCTACATAAACAAACAAAACTGACTACACATAAAAAATGATAAGTGACTGAAAATCAGTTAAATCTAGATTTTACGGATAAAAGCCCTTTATAATATATATTTGTCTAACAAATATATTATAAAAGGAATACAAAAGATATAAAGTACAATGGTAAACAGTACTAAAAAGGCGCAAAAGGATAATGTAATATTAGCAATAGACGGAGCGACAAAAACAGGGTACGCAGTATATAAGAACGGCAGAATCATAGAACACGGCACGGAACGTTTTAGACCAACAAGACGTTGTTATGATTATAGCAAGTGGGCGCAACAAATGATAGATAAGCACGGAATCACCCAGATAGTGGCAGAAGATATTTTTAGAGAGCATTCCAGAACGAAAGATAAAGCGTTTTATGTACTCGCAAAATTGCACGGTGTGTTAGAGGATAGAAACGAAAGAAATGGGCTTCCAGAGGTTTGTTTCATAAATCCCCTTATGGTAAAGCGTTTTATGATACCAAGAATGTGCACAAAGTATGAGAGAAGCGAAGACAAGCAAAGAATGATTAATCGTGTAACCCATTTAGGTTATAATCTGGAATCAGAAAAAGCGGATGATGAAGCGGATGCAATAGGAATCATTTTAACCTATCTGGATGCAAAGGGGCTTCCAATCAATCACCCAGACAAATAAGAAAGGGGTTAGGGCTTTTACTGATTTTTTAGTAAAACCCCTAGACAAATAACAGGGAACAAAGAAGCCTCAACAGATACCACAAAGTATTTGCTGAGGCTTTTATTTTTGAGGCTAACAACTAGTTAGGTGAATTTTTCACACAACTTCTTTAGTTTGGTGAAATTTTCCACAACTATATTAGATTGTTATCTCATCTTCACAACAGGCAAAAAACTCGCTTTCTGGCATTCCAGAATCTTTGCAGTATATTGTTTTCATCGCTTTCATAGCTTCTTTAAACTCTTCCAGAATCTTATTGTTATTTAGTGCCTTTACAGTTTCCAGAACGTTTGCAAAGTTGTTTTTGTACGCCTCAAACTCATAGCTTGCATATTCCACCCCAGAAGAAGAGCAAACAGAAACCTTATATTTGCAGTGTTTTATAATCTCGCTTTCAACGTGCAAATTTGCTTTGTTGTACTTCCACCCTTTACGGTTCATTCTGGAATCTTTGTAAACAGGGCGCAAATGTCCTATAGTGCGGTCGTATTCCTGTACTGTCATATCTCCCAGAACGTATTCTAAGCCTGTAAGGGCGTTTTCTTTTAGATAACGGTAATAGTAGTTACCAACACTAATAAGAACGCCTTTACAGGCAGCAGAAACGTTGCTAGGGGGTACGTTTGCGTATCTTGCAGCCTCATTAATGGAACAAGCCACAAGAACCAATTTCTTATGCTTATTAAAAATAAGTATCTTCTTCTGTTTCATATCTTTTGTTTTAAATTAGAATCTGGAGAAACCTTTGTTAGGTTTACCCCAGATTGCTTTGAACTACATATAATAATCTCCCAATCTTATGTTTCTGGTTATCTGTCGTTTGTCGGTGTAAACTTCCTGTATGTTATGCACTGACGTTTTTGCGATTGCAGAAACTTCTTCTTTGTTAGGGTTAATAATAGCCATATTGGTTATTATTGTACGCCTCATAGTGTACGTTGTTACGTTTATATCAGACCACCCCAGATTTGCACATACAGACTTAAAGAATCGGTTCACCTTTTCTCTAGCTTTAGACAAATCTAACAATCGTTTGTTAATGTCTGTTCTTACGTTAACGTTGCAGCTAAACGGCAATAAATACCCAGATTTGCGAGTTCCTTTGTACTTCTGGATGATTGCCAAAGGTTCTTTATCCAACCAAACAGGCGTATTTCTTGACTCTGTATCGTAGTTCTTTTTCTTTTCTGGACAATAGAACCACGCATAAAGCCCTGTATCGCTATCTAGCTTTATATCTTCTATTCTCATTTGCAGAATATCAACAGGGCGTGACGCTAAGTAATATTGCAACAGAAGCATATCAATGCAAAGTTGTTTCTCCTCATGCTTCATTTTTGGATGAATGAGGTCAACGTTAAACGCTTTCAGCTCGTTAAATTCCTTTTGTGTTAAGGTTCGTTTGCCTGTCTTATCTTTCTTCTTCTGGCATTCTGGAACGTAAGCAGACAAGCGGAAACCAAATTTAAAGCTAGGGTTGTCGTTTTCTTTCTGCTGATAATGATAAACTATAGCCCTAAAGCGTTTAACGTTGTTCCAATAGTCATTTGGAAAGTTATCTCTAACAAACTTGCAGAACTCTTTAAATACTTCATCGTCAACGTTGGCAATAGGCATATTGGCGAATTTGCTAACACCATTTGCCCACGGCATTTTAACGCCCTTTACTGTTCCCTGTAACTTATGAATCAGTTTGTCGTAGTTGGTGTAATTACGGCTTCCCTTTTCTCGCATTTTCCCAGACTTCCATAAATCACGGTAATAAATGGCATATCCCAGAACCGTTTGAACGCTTGCAGCCTCAACGTTTAAGCTAGCTTTGTAGGCGTTAAAGAAATCTTCTGGAGTGTAACACGGTACGGCTTCCAGAACTGTCTTGAACTGTCTTACAAGTTCGTCTAACTGTTTGTTGTCTTCTGGAGCAGTAACAACAGGCACTTTTTTAAATACAGTTAGAAAACGGCTTGTTTCTGCATTCCAGAAAGCCACGTCAGTTTGCAGACGGTAATTTGTACCCCAGAAGAATTTAAGGGCTTTACGCACGGTTTTACTACCTTTATCGCCCTTTGCAAAGTTAGGGTTATAAACGAATACGTTAACACTTTGTGTTGCTTTGTGTACCTTAAAAGATACGTTTTTAATTGTAATTTGTACCATAAACGATATAATTTTATGGTTCTTAAATGAGATAAGCAGAAAAAGGCAAACTAAATGTCAAACTCATAAGTCAAACTTTCAGCGTTTTATTTGCCTTTAATGCAAAAAAATCAGATAGAACGGAATAAACTATTATAGTTAAATTCTCGTAACTATCTGATTTTCAATCAACTGCATATCAAAGTCTCTATTACAGATAAACTTCAATAATATATTGGTGTGACTCGCATGGGGCTCGAACCCATGACCCCAACATTAAAAGTGTTGTGCTCTACCAGCTGAGCTAGCGAGTCAATCTTCTGCTTTATGTTTCAAAAGCGAGTGCAAAGGTACGGCAAAAATCTGAAATAACCAAATATTTTGCCATATTTTTACTGATTTTCTTCATTTTTATCCGAAATCGGGACATTTTTGCCCATTTCTTCATGATATTGCGGCTTCTCCTTTGTTACATAGCGCTGCCAGTAGGCTATGATGAGCGTTGTGAGCGGAAGGGCTACAATCAATCCCAGGAAGCCCAGAAGTGCACCCCAAACCGAGAGACTCAAGAGAAGAATGGCTGGGTTCAATCCCATCGCCTTACCCATAATCTTCGGGGTAACTACCATGTCGGTGATGACCTGTACCACACAGAACACCAAAAAAGCCAGACCGAATACCAGCCAGAAGTTCTGACCTGTGTCGGCTGCCTTCAGCATGGCAAGGAATGCCGTAGGGATGAGGGCGAAGGTATGGAGGTATGGAACCAGGTCCATGATGCCGATGAGAATGCCCAGACCTATCGCCATCGGGAAACCGATGATGGTAAAACCGATGCAGAACATGATGCCCATACAGAGCGCTACCAGTCCCTGACCACGTATGTAATTGTTGAGCTCGCGCTCCACATCCTTCATCAGCGCACTCCAGAACGGACGGTTCTTCTTAGGGAAGATTCTCACCCAGTTGGCTGTCAGCGTCTCATAATCGAGCAGGATGAAGAACATATATAATAAGGTAATCATCGATGCCACGATACTCATCAGTACCGTTGCCGTCTGGCTGACTACCGAGAAGACCTTAGGCATGGTGGTCTTGATGGCATCGCTGAAGTCCTTGCTTTTCAGAAAATGCTCTATCTGTTCCTGGTTGGCCTGCAGCCAGTCTTTGATCAGCGCCGTCAGGTTGTTGGTATGAGTCGTCTGATGCAGCCATCGTGTCAACACCTCACCGAGTTTGTCAAACTGGTCAATCATCGGTGGGATGATGAGCCACAGCACGCCTCCTATAACAGCGATGGCAGTTCCCATGGCGATGAGGATAGACAGCGCACGTATTCTGACGTGGAGTTTGTTTTCGATAAACTTCACGACCGGATAGAGCAGGTAAGCGAAAAACCATGCAATGAAGAATGGCAGCAGTACACTGCTCAGATAGTTGGTCATGTAGAGCACGGCCAGAACGATGAGGGTAACTCCCGCCCATCTTATAAATTTATCAAATGTAATCTCCTTTCCCATATTTCATCCTTTTGTTATGATTTTTCATTAAGAATCGCCTTCTGGTAGCATTCTCTGCAGAGTGGCTCGTATTCATCTTTCTCGCCCAGGAGCACCCGCTTGTCGTTATTGACCAACCGGTGGCTCACATAGGCAACCGAACCGCACTTTACGCAGATGGCATGAACCTTGGTCACCTCGTCGGCGATGGCACAGAGGGCAGGAATCGGACCGAAGGGAACTCCCTTGTAGTCCATATCCAGTCCAGCCACGA
>OBCI01000265.1_pt1 | contig 11504 bp, 10 predicted proteins | sample 1495881 | NCBI WGS metagenome assembly OBCI01 (sample SAMN03418262, study PRJEB22391) | human gut metagenome | biome: human-gut; feature: organic feature; material: feces | host: Homo sapiens | place: Tanzania | collected 2013-01 | reverse complement strand
CTATGGTCAGACATTATCTTTCGAAAAACTTTTAGAGCGAATCAAGGAGTTGCAAGATAGGTTTAGAAAAGCCTTTTAGCGACTTTTACTCCTTAATAAAATGTTCAATATAAAAGTTGGAAGACTATAAGTGCTTGGTATTCAGCCCTAATATTCCTCTGGAATGATGACGAGTACTAATCGTTCATCGATTACGATTATCAGAATAAGATAATGGACATGAGCCATATAGGTAATTTCTTATGAAATTCCTATATGGCTTTTATCGTCTTTTATCTCTATATTGCCTTTCTAATGACTGCAGTTAAAGAGTTGTTAGTATCATAGACTGCCACGAGAGAATAAAGGGTTGTGGAAAATATTTGCAAAGTTTTCTACATAAAAAAGGTTAATTTGCTCAGTGGTATGTTACGCATATTGCTGTTTTTTTGTATTTTTGCACCATCAAAGAAAGGGAACGATATGGCAGAGATTGCAAACCGTATATACGAGACAAGTGAAGGGCAGATTCTCTTCATTTCGGACTTCTCAGACATCAATGACAATGAGAAGGTGGTGAGTCGTGCACTTTCTGTAGAAGAAGGTTATGAAATTATTAAAAGTTACTCTTCAAAACATTGATGACAAACTTCCCGGTGCGGATGCAATGAGAAAGATACTTGGAAATTTGAGTGCTATTGCTGAAGGCATGGCAACTCTAAGGAATAATTATGGTAGTGGGCATGGAAAATCTGCTTCATACAAAGGCTTGGAAGAACGTCATGCAAAGTTAGCTGTTGGGAGTTCTATAACATTAGTAGAGTTTCTATGGTGTACACATGAAAGGACAAAAAGTAAGCAAAACATAGTATGAATATACATAAGCTAATTGGCGAAGCTACCGCCTACGATAAGAAACAGCAGCTCGAAGTCAAGCGACCTAAGAGTTGGCTAAAAAGTGTATCTGCCTTTGCCAATGGCGAAGGCGGAACATTAGTGTTTGGTATCACTGACGATGACCAAGTGATCGGACTTACAGATGCAGAAAGTGATGCAGAAAGAATAAGCGAAGAGATAAAAACAAAACTTGACCCTATACCAGCCGTTAACCTTGAATTCAAGGAGGTGGATGGCAAGAAGCTTGTGCTGCTTCATGTTTATAAAGGACAAGAAACCCCTTATTACTATATAGGTGACAAGCAACGCCTGGCATTTGTAAGGATTGGCAACGAGTCGGTTGTCGCAGACCGACTTCAACTAAAAAATCTTGTAATGAGAGGGGCTGGTCGCTCCTTTGATGCGATTCCCTCACCATATAAATTTGAGGATATGGCTTTCTCAAAGCTCAAATCCGTACACTTCAAACGATTGAACCAATCGTTTGATGATAGTGATTTCGTATCATGGGGTATCGTGGACAATGACGGCAAACTTACCAATGCTGGTGCTCTGTTGGCTGACGATTCTCCTATACGCCATTCTCGTATATTCTGTACTCGTTGGAATGGCTTAGACATGACAAGCGGTTTGGGCGAGGCTTTGGATGATGCAGAACTTGAAGGTAGTGTTATCGGACAGTTACAAGATGCTGTTGCTTTTGTTAGAAACAATTCACACCGAAGATGGTGGAAAGAGGCTGATTATCGAGAGGAACTTCCCGATTATCCAGAACGTGCAGTAACCGAAGTGATATGTAATGCCATCATTCACAGAGACTATATGGAGCTTGGTAGTGAAATACACATTGATATGTATGACGACCGTATGGAGGTGTACTCTCCAGGAGGAATGTTCGATGGGCGATTGATACAACAGCTAAATCCGATGACTGTGCCATCGAAGCGTCGCAACCCTTTGCTTGCAGACTTCTTTCATCGCTTAAAGCTAATGGAACGTAGAGGTAGTGGTATGAAGAAAATTATAGGTGAATACAAGCGATACGAAAACTTGGAAAACTATCATGCTCCTGAGTTCTATTCCAACGCATCTGAATTTCATGCCACTTTGTGGAATCTTAATTATGGCACGGATGTCACAAAAGAGAACCAACGTGTCATAAAAGAGGCGGAAGATGTCGTAAAAGATGTCGCAAAAGAGACCTGTGATGTCGTAAAAGTAAAAGGCAATGTCACAAAAGAATTTGTGAAGGCTCAGCGGCAAATTTATAAGCTGATTTCGCAAAACCCTCAGATTAATGCCACTCAAATGTCTGAAAGTATGGGGATTTCCTTGCGACAGGTTCAACGGTACCTAAAGCAACTTTCTGAGCTAAACTTAATAGTCAGAGAAGGTGGACGTAAGAATGGCTTTTGGAAAATCTTAGATGATGAATACGAAGGTTTCTTCAAAAGAATATAAATAAAATAAGGAATGGTGGGTAACTGTTGTGCTCAACGTTCTTTTCAAATGTTCATGTGCAGAGCAATTCATCTTCAATAAAAAAGTTGGAAGACTATAAGCGTTTGGTATTCAGCCCTAATATTCCTCTGGAATGATGACGAGTATTAATCTCGATGATAGGGCTGCTCTCTGATAAGAGGGTAGCCTTTTTCATCTTTTGTTTCTTGCTTATATATAATAATGTGTAAGAAATTCCGTTATCTTATTGTGTTGAAAAGATTTATCATTATATGGATTCTGTTAGCGGGTGTGCTCGAAATGAGAGCACAGTATGATCCTTCCTTCAGTCATTATTTTGACATGGAACCATCATTCAATCCTGCTGCTGTGGGTAAGCAGTCGAAACTTAATGTTACGGCGGCCTACGCACTTGATATGGCTGGATTCGAACATACCCCCCGTACCTTTCAGGTGGCGGCTGACATGCCTTTCTTCCTGTTCAATCACCGGCATGGAGTAGGCTTGTCGCTACAGAATGACCAGATTGGTCTTTTTACTCATCAGCGGCTGGCTTTGCAATATGCTTTGCAGAATAAACTCCTAGGTGGAACGCTGAGCGTGGGTGTGCAAGGAGGCATGCTGAGTGAGAAGTTTGATGGAAGCAAGGTGGATTTGGGAGAAAGTGGTGACCCAGCCTTTTCTACTTCAGACGTAAATGGAAGCGGAATGGATTTGAGTCTGGGTCTGTATTACCAGCATAAGGCTTGGTACGTAGGACTTTCTGCCCAGCATCTTACATCGCCTACAATCAATATTGGTGAGACCAACGAATTGAAAATAGATGCCACATATTATTTGACAGGTGGATACAATATTCGATTGAGAAATCCGTTCTTAACAATAAAGCCGTCTGTTCTTGTAACAACAGATGGTACCACATGGCGAGGCGACCTGACAGGAAGATTGGTTTACCAATATGAGAAACGGATGTTGTATGGTGGTGTGACCTACAGTCCGGACAGATCTGTTACCGTGCTGGTAGGCGGTAGTTTTCATGGGGTAGTGCTTGGTTACAGTTACGAGGCATACACCTCTAAACTCAGTGCTGGAAATGGCAGTCATGAACTCTTTGTTGGGTATCAGACCGATATCAATCTGACCAAGAAAGGCAGAAACCGCCATCAGAGCGTCAGAATATTATAATGTAAATAGAAATTTGAAAATAGTAGAATCATAAAACAATGAAGAAAAGTATATTGCTCCTTAGTGCATTCGCTATATTGCTCACCTTGAGCGGCTGCTTTGGTGCCAAGCAAGCTTCTGTTGCAGGCAGAGGTGGCGAGGTGGTTGGCGTGAGCGGTAGAAGCTTTGTAGAGCCAGCCCCTTATGGTATGGTCAAGATAAACCGTGGCTTCCTGAAAATGGGATTGGAGACCCAAGACTCACTCTGGGGAATGAAAACACCACGCAAGGATGTGTCGGTGGATGGATTCTGGATGGATGATACGGAAATCACCAATTCAGAATATAAGCAGTTTGTGGCTTATGTGCGTGATTCTATCCTTCGTACCCGTCTGGCTGATCCTGCTTATGGAGGCGACGAGACTTACATGATTACAGAAGACAAGTATGGTGATCCGGTTACACCTCATGTAAACTGGAAGAAAGCGCTGCCTAAGAAACCTAATGAGGATGAGCAGAGAGCTTTTGAAAGTCTGTATGAAACCAATCCGGTTACAGGAGAAAAACTCATCGACTGGCGCCAGCTCAATTATAAATACGAAATCTATGATTATACAGCTGCAGCTCAGCGTAAGTTCCGTCTGAATCCGCAGGAACGTACCTTCAACACCGATGTGAAGATTAATCCAGATGAGGTGGTGATGATTTCGAAAGATACTGCTTATTACGATGATGAGGGTAGAGTGGTGCGTGAGACTATCAACCGCCCGCTTTCAGGACCTTGGGATTTCCTGAATACCTATATCGTAAATGTCTATCCTGACACTACCTGTTGGGTAAACGACTTCAAGAATGCAGAGAATGAAACCTATCTGAGAAGTTATTTCAGCAATCCTGCGTATAATGACTATCCGGTAGTAGGTGTTACCTGGGAACAGGCAAATGCCTTCTGCGCCTGGAGAACTGACTATCTGTTGAAGGGCTTAGGTCCTGAAGCAAGATTTGTACAGCGTTACCGATTGCCGACCGAGGCAGAATGGGAATATGCAGCAAGAGGCAAGAACCAGAATGAATTTCCTTGGGACAATGCGGATGTGAAGAACGGGGATGGCTGTTTTTATGCTAATTTCAAACCAGACAGGGGCAACTATACCAAAGACGGCAACCTGATAACTAGCAAGGTGGCTATCTATTCGCCAAATTCTAATGGACTTTACGATATGGCTGGTAATGTGGCAGAGTGGACAAGTACCGTTTATACAGAGGCGGGTGTTGACGCGATGAGCGATTTTAACCCAACTTTACAGTATAATGCTGCCATAGAAGATCCTTACCGTTTGAAGAAGAAGAGTGTAAGAGGTGGTTCCTGGAAAGACCCTGAGTCGTTTATCCGTTCGGCATGGCGCACTTTCGAGTACCAGAATCAGCCTCGCTCATACATCGGATTCCGTTGCGTGAGAAGTCTTGCTACCACGGCAAGCGGAAAACAAAAACCATTGAAGAATAAGAATAGGAGATAAATAATATGAGCTATTATAGCAAATTCAATATCGTATACCGCTTGCAGAAGTGGATGGATAGTGTGCCGGGTCAGACATTCCTTAACTATGCTTACAGCTGGGGTGCCTCTATCGTAATCGCTGGTACCCTCTTTAAGTTGACCCATCTTCCTGGTGCCAATCTCATGCTTTTCTTGGGTATGGGAACCGAGATTTTCGTGTTCTTCCTTTCTGCCTTCGACCGTCCTTTCGACAAGACTGCTGAAGGTAGAGACTTGCCTACCCATGCTACAGAGGAGTATCTGGAAGGAAAGGTGTCGGCAGAAGAGATGAAAGTTGATCAGAAACATCCTGAGACCGTTCAACCTCAGGCTGCGGTGGCATCTCCCGTAATGACTGCAGCGCCAGAACTGACTCCGCTTAATCCTGAGGTGGTGGAAGTTCAGAACAGCTACGTAGAACAGTTGAAAAGTCTGGTAGAAACCTTGAGTAAGGTAAACGAACAGAGTAGCCGACTGACTCGTGACAGCGAGGAGATGGAGAATCTGAACCGTACCTTGACAGGTATCAGCAGGGTATACGAGATGCAGCTGAAAAGTGCCAGCCAGCAGATTGGTACCATTGACCAGATCAATGAGCAGACCAAGATGATGGCAAAGCAGATAGAACAGTTGAACAAGATTTATACCCGTATGATTGATGCCATGACCATCAATATGCGTGTGGCGGCTCCTCATGTAACAAGTGAAGAGTAAAGAACGAAGAAAATAAACAGAATCAAGCAAATTTATATCCATGGCAATCAAGAAAAGACCGGTTTCGCCTCGCCAGAAGATGATTAACCTGATGTATGTCATCCTGATGGCTATGTTGGCGCTGAATACTCCTACGGATGAGGAATTCGGTGTCAAAGGCAAGTCTGTTGTCGAGAAAATCAGGAAAAGTCTTGCAGATGATGGGAAGAAATCGGATGAGGAGAAGAAAAATATAGATCTGGTAGAACTGAATGTGAATGAACTCGATGCATTCGTTATTCCAGAAAAAACAACCCTCTATGCCGGTGAACGCTTTAATTCGCATGTGGTAATGGCTGCAATAGACAGTACACAGCGCCCGGAAATCTATGTGAATGGTAGTAGGCTGAATGCCGAGAATGGCAGATACAGTTTTGTGGCAGGTGGCGTAGGTGAGCATCAGTTTGGCGGTTACATCCTGATGAAAGGCAAGAACGGCGAGATGATGCGACGCAATTTCGTTCAGAAATACACCGTATTGCCTGTTCCTAACACAGCTACCGTTGCTGCCGACCTGATGAATGTGCTCTATGCAGGCTATGCCAATCCTATCAGTATCAGTGTTCCTGGTGTTCCGGCAAATGCCATCTCTGCAACCATGACAGGCGGTTCTTTCGTGGCTAAGGGTAATGGTCATTTTGTAGCTACACCTTCAGCGGTGGGTAAGGATGTTACCATCCATGTGACAGCCCGCGATAAGGGACAGGTGAGAAGTCTGCCTCCATTCGTCTTCCATGTAAGAAAACTTCCTGACCCAACCGCTTATATTGCGATGGGTACAGACAGATTTAGAGGAGGTGCCCTATCTAAGGGCGCTCTGATGGGTGCTCCTGGCATTCATGCAGCCATAGATGACGGACTCCTTGATATTCCGTTCAAGGTACTGGGCTTCGAAACCGTATTCTTCGACAATATGGGCAATGCCATACCTTTGGCTTCGGCGGGTTCTAATTTCTCGGAACGACAGCGCGAAGAGTTCAGAAAACTGTCAAGAAACCGTCGTTTCTATATCTCGCATATCAAGGCTGTAGGACCTGATGGAATTACCCGAAATCTGCCAGCGGCGATGGAAGTTATCGTCAGGTAAGTGAAGTAAGTGAAGAGTGAAGAACGAAGAGTGAAGAAACAACGTTCGGCGTCCGAAGGGAAAGCTAATTCAACGGCTTTACTTATCATAAAGTTCAAAGTTCAAAGTTCCATGTTCAATGTTTAAAGTTCAATGTAATGAAAAAGATATTATTCATATTCATGCTTTTGGGAATGGTGCAGAGCATCATGGCACAGCCAGCGGCTCGCAGAAAGCAGGCTCAGCAAAAGGCACAACAGTCGAATGCTGATAATATGACCTTGCGCGCCAAACTCTATTTCCCTACAGCCATTCCGATGGATGAGGACGTGGTTTGGAGAAGAGACATCTATCGTGAACTCAATCTCACAGATGATGCCAATGCTGCCTTGTATTATCCTGTAGAGCCAACAGATGGTAAGATGAATCTCTTTACCTATATCTTTAAACTGATGTTTACGGGTAGAGTGCCTGTTTATCAGTATCGTATGGATGGTAATGAAGACTTCTCTGCAGCCAACCGTCTTACGCCGAAAGCATTCGTAGATAATTATCATATCTACTACGAGAAGACTGATAACGGAAAGGTGCATATTGATGACAGCGATATTCCATCAGCTGAAGTGAAGGCATACTATGTGAAGGAGACTTCTTATTATGACCAGAAAACAGCTTCTTTCCATACCAAGGTATTGGCTTTGTGCCCTATCATGACCCGTAATGATGATTTTGGAGATGTAGGAAACAAGTATCCGCTCTTCTGGGTGAAGTATGATGACCTGGCTCCTTTCCTGGCTAAGCAGCAGCTGATGACCAGTAATGTGAACAATGCTGCTGTGATGAGTGCAGAAGATTATTTTACCAAGAACCTGTATCGGGGTAAAATTTACAAGACCAATAATATGCAGGGAAATACCCTGGCACAATACTGTCCTTCGGATACAGCTATGGCGAAGGAACAGAAACGCATAGAAGCTGAGTTGGCTGCCTTTGAGAAGAATATCTGGGGTAATCAGGCACGGAAGGATTCGCTTGACAGTATTGCCAAGGCAGAAAAGAATATGGATGCCAAGACTCTGAAGAAAAGCCGTAACAGAAGAAGTGGTTCTGCATCTAAACCAGCTAAGACTTCTACAGTTAAAAAACGCAGATCGGGGGGAAGTAACGTTTCTTCTGGCGGCTCGGCTAGGGTAACGGTTCGTAGAGAACGTCATTAAATTATATAAGAATTAAAGTAAATATAGAATGAAGAAAGTTTTATCAGTATTGATGGTTGTAGCAGCCATGATGTTTGCTACAAATGCAAATGCCCAGATTAAGTTTGGTTTGAAGGGCGGTTTGGATGTTACTAACATGTCTTTGAGTAATGATGTATTCGATGCATCAAACAAGACTGGTTTCTTTGTAGGTCCAATGGTTAAGGTTACTATCCCTGTTGTTGGCTTGAGCTTTGATGCTGCTGCCTTGTACGATCAGAAGGAAGCTAAGGTTTCTGCTGAGAATGTAGAGACAACAATGACTCAGAAGTCTCTTAATATTCCTGTAAACGTACGTTATGGCTTCGGTTTGAGTAGCTTGGCTAATGTTTTCGTTTTCGCTGGTCCACAGTGGGGTATCAACGTTGGTGACAAGAACTTCAAGTGGAATGATTCCAGCTGCTATTCTCTGAAGAAAACAAACTTCAGCGTAAACGTAGGTTTGGGTGTTACCCTGCTGAGCCATCTCCAGCTCTCTGCAAACTATAATATCGCTTGCGGTAAGACTGCTGATGCAACCTGGAAGGATACTACCGACAAGATTGTAAATGGTAACAGTAAGAATAACAGTTGGCAGATAGCTTTGGGTTATTGGTTCTAATCTTGCAAAAGAACAAGACAGATTATGGGTGAGAACATCGTATGGTCTCGCCTAGTACATCTTAAAATATATAAAAGCAGGTATCCGATGATGGGTATCTGCTTTTTTTTTGCTAACTTTGCAAGTCGAAAGTCCGAATGGTGGATATTTCAAGGTTAAAGAATATTAGATATGAAGTATGTAGATGTGATATTACCCCTTCCGCTCGACGGAACCTTTACTTATTCTGTCCCTGATGGGATGGAAGGGAAAGTTGTGCCTGGGGTACGCTTACTGGTTCCTCTTGGTAAAAGTAAGAAATATATCGCAATGGCTACCCGGCTGCATGATGATAAGCCTGCATTCTCCTGCAAACCTGTCGAGGCGGTACTTGACAATACGCCTTCGCTGTTGCCTCAGCAGATGAGATTGTGGCAATGGATTGGCTATTATTATATGGCTCCTTTAGGCGATGTCTATAATGCTGCCATGCCGGGAGGTTTGAAATCTACAGAGAAATTCAAACCCAAGATGGAACTCTATGTGGAACTTGCCAGTACATACCGTAGTGAGCAGGCTCTTCACGTAGCGCTCAACTTGGTGCAGAGAGCCTTGAAGCAAGCCAAAGCCCTGACAACTTTTTTGAGTCTATCGCATTGGGACAGTCTTGATGGTGATACGCCTAGAGAAGGCATTAAAAAAGTGACCAAGGAAGAACTGATGAATGAGAGCCATTGTACGGCAGCTGTTGTCAAGGCGCTTATCGACAGGGGAATTCTCTTTACTTATGAGTTGGAAATAGGACGATTGAATACGAATGGAGAATCTCATCTTGACTTGATTAAACCACTCTCATTGGCTCAGCAAGATGCCTATAATGGTATCCTGATGCAAATGATGAAAAAGGATGTTGTATTGCTTCATGGTGTGACATCCAGCGGAAAGACGGAAATCTACATTCTTCTTATCAGAAAAGCCATAGAGGAGCATAAGCAGGTGCTCTATCTTCTGCCGGAAATCGCTCTGACTGTACAAATCATGGAACGTCTGCATAGGGTCTTCGGCGACCGGCTGGGCATCTATCATTCTAAATATAGTGATGCTGAGCGTGTAGAAATCTGGCAGAAACAACTCTCTGATCACCCTTATGATGTAATCCTAGGCGCAAGAAGTGCCGTCTTTCTGCCTTTTAAGAATTTGGGACTCGTCATCATAGACGAAGAGCACGAAACTTCTTTCAAGCAACAGGATCCTGCTCCGCGATACCATGCCAGAAGTGCTGCCATTGTGCTTGCCAAGATGTATGGGGCAAAGACATTATTGGGCACGGCTACGCCTTCGATGGAAAGCTATTATAATGCGCAGCAAGGCAAGTATGGCCTGGTAGAACTGAAGACAAGATACAAAGGTGTCCAGTTGCCGGAAATTCAGGTGGTAGATGTAAAAGACTTGCGCCACCGTAAGATGATGAGCGGTCCTTTCTCTCCACAGCTGCTGGCTGCAGTAAGAGAAGCTTTGAAGAATGGGCAACAGGCAATCCTCTTTCAGAATCGTCGTGGTTTTGCGCCGATGGTAGAATGTAAGGTATGTGGTTGGGTGCCGAAATGCAAGAACTGTGATGTCTCGCTCACGTTGCATAAGAGTATCAATCTGCTGACTTGCCATTATTGTGGTTACACTTATCCGGTTCCTACAGAATGTCCTAACTGTGGCAGTACGGAAATCATGGGACGTGGTTTTGGTACCGAGAAGATAGAAGACCAGATAGCTGAAATCTTTCCGGAAGCCAAGATTGCCAGAATGGATTTGGATACGACACGTACACGAAATGCTTACGAACGACTGATCGCAGACTTCTCTGAAGGCAGGACGAATCTTCTGATAGGCACGCAAATGGTTTCTAAGGGTCTCGATTTCGACAAGGTGAGTGTGGTGGGCATCCTGAATGCAGATTCAATGCTCAACTATCCCGATTTCCGCGCCTACGAGCATGCTTTCATGATGATGGCACAGGTGAGTGGTAGAGCTGGAAGAAAAGGTAAGCGTGGCTTGGTGATTCTCCAGACCAAGAATCCTACCTTGCCGGTAATCGGCCAGGTGGTGCATAATGATTATGAAGGCTTGTATCAGGGTATCCTGGAGGAGAGAAGAACTTTTCATTATCCGCCATTCTTCCACCTGATTAATGTGTTTGTAAAACATAAATATGATAAGGTATGCGAACAGGCTAGCCATGAACTCTGCAAAACGCTGAGAAGCTGGTTTGGCGGCCGTGTACTGGGACCCGATAAACCTGCTGTAGCTAGGGTTAAGACGATGAACATTCGAAAGATTGTTATCAAACTGGAAAATGGTATTGACCAGCAGAGGGTGAGAGAATATCTGAAGTTTGCTCAGCAACAGATGGGAAAAGATCCGAGATATGGAGCGCTGCAGATTTATTATGATGTAGACCCATTGTAGTTTCCTGGACATCCTTTTCTCTGGTAGAATTGTGGAAAATGGGATTGATAAATAAAAAGAAAAAGGCTATCCGTTTCTTGTTGCAAGAACGGGTAGCCTTTTAATTATGATAATTGTAGTTATGTTTAGAAGTTGATGTCAAGACCTACTGCGAATACGTTGTTGTTACGTGTGTAGTCTGAGCTGTAGGTCTTTCCTATTTGTTCTACATTCTCAGAGGTCTTCTTGTGCTGATAGAAGGTGTGGAAGTAAGCCACGTTCAAGTCCATCTTCTTGTTGATGTGATAAACACCACCAACTGCTACAGAGTTTGAACTGACAACGAATGACTTGTCGTCCATGTAT
>OBCI01000259.1_pt1 | contig 11652 bp, 8 predicted proteins | sample 1495881 | NCBI WGS metagenome assembly OBCI01 (sample SAMN03418262, study PRJEB22391) | human gut metagenome | biome: human-gut; feature: organic feature; material: feces | host: Homo sapiens | place: Tanzania | collected 2013-01 | reverse complement strand
ACGCATCGAGCACGAGCGCGTATGTCGGGTCGCGCTTGGCCTTCCGCGGAAAAATCGTCAAAGCGTCGAGCGTAGCGAGATACAAGGCGACAAGCGAAGTAGCGTAAAGCGAAAGAATGTATAACGAAAGAATCGACCTCTATACAGGGTATTTCAAAAATACCGCCTGTGGCGGTCGATTTTTTTTGTTTTTCGCATATATATATGAAAAAAATAAGCTATCTTTGCAGCCATGAAGGCAGAGTCTCCCAAGACCGTGTGCTCTTTCGGGGCTACAACAATGCGAACTCGAATGGCGGCATCTCGTACACGAATGCGAATAACGACGCATCGAACACGAACACGAATGTCGGGTCGCGCTTGGACTACTTATCAATCGGTTCTACGGCACAGCCGACGTGTCGGCATCGCAGTGACCGAGGGAGATGCGCCACGCTCATAGAGTGAAAAATCAATGTGGTGGGTAGAGTTTGGTAGGTCCTTCATGGATTCGAAGAAGTCAGACCCCATAAAGGAAGGCTATGCGCAGAGAAGGCAATATCATACAGGAAATCATCGACCATGGCAACATGTCCGATTCCTTCGACCAGGTTCTTCGTGGCACCGTTCGCAAGAAGTGCCGTGAGGGGCAAGAGTTGTTGGCGCACCGTGAGGAGGTCATCGCCAACCTGCAGCGTGAGATAGCCGACGGCACGTTTACCGTGTCCGAATATCGTGAGCGTGACATCTATGAGTATGGCAAGCATCGCAGACTCCAGATTGTCAAGATGGAGAGGCGCATCGGCTGCCACGCCATCATGCGTGTGGTTGACCGACACCTGCACCGTAGGTTCATCAGAACCACAGGCGCAAGCATCAAGGGGCGTGGCACGCACGACATGATGCAGCAGGTGAGCGCAGCTCTCCGTGACAATCCACATCTCAAGTATGCCTACCAGTTCGACATCAGACACTTCTACGAGAATGTTGACCACCAACTTGCCAAGGATGCCTATGCCCATGTCTTCAAGGACAAAGTCTTGCTTCAGATACTGGGCAGTCTCATCGATATGCTGGAGACTGGTATCAGTTTCGGCCTACGCACATCACAGGCAACAGGCAATCTCATTCTGTCCATACACCTCGACCACCCTATCAAAGACGAGATGGGTGTCAAGCATTACTTCAGATATTGTGATGACGGCCTTGTGCTCGCTGAGTCTAAGGCTGAGTTGTGGGTGATTCGTGATGCCATACACGAAATGCTCGAGGCCATTGACTTCGAAATCAAACCAAACGAGAGAGTTTTCCCTGTCTCCGAGGGCATCGATTTCGTGGGATACAAGATATACCCCGACCATGTGCAGCTTCGCAAGCGCATCAAAAAGAAGTTTGCCGCTAAAATCAAGAAAATCAAATCGCGCAAACGACGTCATGAGCTCATTGCATCGTTTTGGGGCATGACAAAACATGCTGACTGCGCAAATCTCAATAATAAACTTATAGGTGTTGAAACAATGAAATCATTCAAAGATCTGAAAGTGACTTATCAGCCTGCCAACGGGCAGAAGTATTTTCCTGGTGATACAATCTCTATAAGAGATCTCGTCAATCTGCAAATCATCGTGCATGATTTCCAACTCGGTGTCAAGACACGAGAAGGCGAAGATCGATGTGTCGTGTCAATAGAGATGGGGGGGCAAATGAAAAAGTTTATTACAAATTCAGAGGAAATGAAAAATGTGCTTAGCCAAATTGGGGAGATGCAAGACGGATTCCCATTTGAGACAACCATCAAGGCAATGTCTTTTGGCAACGGTAAAACCAAATATGTTTTCACCTAAATGGAAAAAATTAACGGTAGCCCTGACGTGCAGCTCTTAGAATGCACTAATCCGGTTAGAGGCTATTGGCGCATCAGATTCGATGTGCAGATTAAGGATGACGGATCTGCTGACTACTACGAACATCGGTTCTATGCTAAACCTCAGCTCGAAGTCATTAAATCAGTCATCACAGAGTTTATCAATGAGCAGACGAATACAACCATTCTGTCCGGTCTCAAATACGAAAATCAGCTTGTCTGGCTATCTGCCGAGAACCAGGCTAATTATAAAGCTGCTTATGATCTTGCAGTGCAGACGCAGGGAGAGAGTCTCCCATACAAGGTCAAACTGGGTAGCGAAGATGCTCCAGTCTATCGAGAGTTTACATCATTGCAGGACTTCAAAGCGTTCTATCTTTCTGTGCAGAAACACATCAATGATTCGATCAATGATGGATGGAAACGGAAAGATGCCATTGATTGGAGCAGATATCAATAGCTTTTGCGAAAATTTAACCATATCTTGACGGCTTAATCAGTTTGTTCTGGTTAAGCCGTATTTTTATTTCATCCATTTGCATATTATATTTGCAGTAAAAAAGATAATATGCAGCAGCAGACTAAAGAAAGAATTCAATACGGCAGCGCCATGGTAGTCTTGGCATTTGCCATTGCACTGGTCTATATCAGCTACTTCCTCTCCAAGGACGTGACTGATAACGTCCTCTGGTATTTCGGGCAGAGCCTCATGTATGTGGCATCCTTCTTTGGCGTGAACATCGCCATGGATGTCAAATTCGACAAACTCCAGAATAAATTCAAAAATCACAATAATAATGAAAAGAAAGATTAAGTACATTTTCGTTCATTGTACAGCAAGCCGACAGACATGGTCAGTCGATGCCTTGCTCAAGGAATTCACCAACAAGGGCTGGCACTATCCTGGATATCACTGGATTGTGGAAGCTAATGGCAAAGCTACGCAACTCATGACAGAGGATTTGCCATCGAATGGTGTCAAGGGACACAACCATGAGTCTATCAACGTGGCTTACATGGGCGGCATCTCTCGCACAGGCAAGCCTATCGATAACCGCACGCCTGAGCAGAAGGCTTCGCTTCGCAAGCTTCTCACTGAGTTAAAGCAGCGATATCCAGAAGCTAAAATTCTGGGACATCGAGATATATCACCTGACCTTAACCATAACGGCAAGGTGGACGTCTGGGAGCGCATCAAGGCCTGTCCATGTTTCGATGCAATTCCTGAATACGCTGATATTAAATAATTGAAGCTATGAAGGGATACGAGAGAAAACTGGTCATTGGCTGCATGTTCCTGATGGTGCTGCTGACGATTGTCGGCAGTTTCCTGATTTTCGACAGCAGACAGAAAAAGGCTAATGAGGAGATGCAATTGCAACTGCACCAGCTGCAGTTGCAGTATGCACCGATGAAGCGTGATACTGTCCGTGACTCCATCAAGCTCATCACTCAGCAGGTGATGGTCATGGACAGAGGAGAATACAAACTGATGGCTGCAGACAGACAACTTCTGAAGGATCTGCAGTTGAAAATCAGTCAGGTAGTCTCAGATCAGCGAGTGTCCATGGTCACTGCTGATTCTGTCAAGACAACCAGACACAATTCTGTTTTCGCATATAGCGATGCCTGGTTGTCACTTCGTCTTGATACGGCAGACTCTATCTTGACATACAGAGCCAGAGACAGCCTTCAATGCATCGTTGCACGAGAATATAAGCATAGATTCCTGTGGTGGCGATGGGGGACAAAAGGATATAACGTCAAGGTTCTGAACTTCAACCCACATTCTACCATATTATATAATAGTTTCATCCAAGTCAACAAATAATGGCAAGGCAGGAAGTATATACAACCATAGTCAAACTCAATTCCGAAGAGGCTAAGAACCGACTGAAGGAGTTGGAGGACAAAGTCGCTCGTCTGAAAAAAGCTAAACAGGATGCTTTTTCGACGGGCGATTCCCGTTTAGGCTCATCTCTCGCTAAAGACCTGAAGGCTGCTGAGCGTGAGATGAAGCAATTCAAAAACTCTACCATGAGCGTCAAGGAGACGCTCAACAATCTCTCTGATGCCAGTCTCGGACAGCTGGAGAAGGCTGCGAGACATCTGAAGGGTCAGATGAAAGCAGTCTCTGACCCATCAGATTATGCGAAGTTAGAAGAGCAACTCTCTAAAGTCAAAGAACAGATGCTGCATCTGAAGGGTGCTACCAAACAAGCTGAAGCAGAAGCGCAGCGAATGACTCAGACGCTCAATAATCTGCAGCATGCATCCATTGATGATCTCAATTTCACAAGAGGCAAGCTTCGCTCACAGATGAACTCAATTGATCCTTCGTCAGATTCTTATGCACAGTCTGCCGCCAATTTGAAACTCGTTGACGCAGAACTTGAACGCATTAGACAATCTGAGCAGAAGGTGGTCACGCTCATGCAGCAGTATGACAGAGAAATTGAAGAGGCAAATGTGGATATCAAGGAAACCAAGCGTCAGATGCAGCTCGTTGACAACACACTCGCTCATCTCAAGACATCATCTGTCCGTGATTTGGAATATTCCATGAAGGTTCTCAACAAGGAGATGAGAGGGCTGGACAGAGGATCCGAAGCATTCAAGCAGATGCAGCAGCAGGCCAAGCAGTTGAAAACAGAGTTGGAGGCTGTTCGTGCTGAAGGTAAAGCGCAGCAGTCATGGATAAACAAGACTGCAGATTGGTTCAACCGAATGCAGGGTGTCATATTAGGTGCAATTGCTGCCATATCTGGGTTGACATTCACGATAAAAAGTTGCGTCGAGAAGTTCGCCTCCATGGATGAGGAGATGACCAATGTCCGCAAATATACAGGACAGACTGCAGATGAGGTAGAGCGCATGAACGAGGACTTCAAAAAAATGGAGACTCGCACGGCACGAGAAAAACTTAACCAGTTGGCTGGAGATGCAGGTCGTTTGGGCATAACGGCTTCTTCAATGGTCGAGGAATTTGTCGATGGCGCAGATAAAATCAATGTAGCACTTAGTGATGACCTCGGTGACGATGCGGTTAAAGATATTGGCAAACTTGCCCTTATGTTTGGAGAAGATAAAACTAAAGGTTTGAGAGGTGCCATGTTAGCCACAGGTTCTGCAGTCAACGAGCTGGCGCAGAATTCTTCTGCCTCTGCAGGCTATCTCGTTGACTTCACCGCCCGTGTGGCTGGTGTCGGCAAGCAGGCTGGATTCACACAGGCCCAGATCATGGGTCTCGCATCAGTCCTCGACCAGAACATGCAGCAGGATGAGACCGCAGCAACTGCAGTTCAGAACCTTCTCGCCAAGATGTTCCAGGACTCAGCCAAGTTCGCCAAGATTGCCGGACTCAACGTTAAGGAGTTCTCAAAGACATTGAAGGAGGATGCGAATGGAGCACTCCTCCAGTTCCTGGCAGCACTGCGCTCCAAGGGTGGATTCGCACAACTCGCACCTATGTTCGAGGAAATGAAGATGGATGGCTCGAGAGCAACTGGTGTCCTCACTGTCCTCGCAGACAAACTTAATGACATCAAAGTCGCTCAGGATCTTGCAACTAAATCATACGCAGAGGGCACATCAATCATCAATGAGTTCAACACGCAAAATGAGAGCGTCCAGGCACAGCTCGACAAGGCAAAAAAGAGATTCCAGGATCTCGCGATAGAGTTGGGACAAAAGCTCTACCCTGCGGCACGTCTGTGTATCTCTTCTGCAAGCTTGACCGTGCATATTCTTTCGTCTATCATTGATTTTGTTACTAAATATCGCACGACACTCATTGCGCTCACTGCAACCATCATTGCATTAACAGTTGCAGAGACCGCACACATAGTCAAACTCAAGGCGATTGCTATTTGGCAAAATGTTGTGGTGACTGGTGCAAAGAAATTGTGGGCGATACTCGCAGCACATCCTTATCTTGCTGTTGCTGCAGCAGTCACAACTTTGGTTGCCGTCATCGTCGATCTAAGTCGCAAGACGGACTCTGCAGCTAAGGCTCAAGAAGCGCTCAATGATATTCAGCGAGAAGCACAGAAAGAGATTGTGGAGGAGCAGTTGAAACTCGAAAATCTGAGAAAAGCTGCCATGAACGAGACTAATTCACTCAAAGACAGATATGCTGCAATCGCAGAGCTGAACAGAATAGTTCCTAACTATAATGCCAGTATAGACAAGACCACAGGCAAATATAAGGAAAACAAGAGAGCGCTTGATGATTATATAAAATCTCTCGTACATCTTTATGAGGTGCAGGGAGCGAAAAAGAAAATTCAGAAGCTGGCTGAAGAGAAGGCTGAACTGACTATCAAAAAGAAGCAGGCGCAGGAAAACTATGAAAATGCCAAAAAAGCGGGTCCTGGATATAATTACACAACATCATGGGGAATGACTGGTAACACGACGCAGGATTCAACAGACAAATTCCGACGAGATTTGCAGGATATTAATGAGAAAATTAAGGAGACAGACAGCATGATAACTGCCATAACAGATGTATATGACAAGGATATTCAGAAATCAGAGGTCAAAAAGGCGAAAGAGAATGTTAAAGCAAATGGAGGTGGCGGTGGCTCCAGCGGTGAGTCTGAGAAAGAGCGCAAGGCTCGTGAGAGAGCTGAGAAGAAAGCTGCTGCTGAAGCTCGCAAGCGTGAGGCTGAAGCCAAGCGCAAGCAGAAGCAGGCAGCCGACAGCATCAAAGCTGAGACCAACCAACTGATGGCTGACAATGCCAAAGCTTATGCAGAGGGCAAGAAAACATATCAGCAGTACATCGATGATCGGGAGAAAATCACTGTTGCTGGAATTGATAAGTTGAAAGCACTCTATGGTGAGGACAGCAATGAATATCGCCAACTGCTTGATGATAGAGTCAATGCAGCTAAAAAGCATGACGAGGATATCATCAGACTGCGAGAGAAAGATGTTGAGCGTGAGAGGTTGATTCAGCAGGCGAATATCAAAGCTCAATATAATGATACTAAATCTGCCATTTATCAGAATGACATCGCCCTCGATGAAGCACTCTATCAGAATGAAGTCGATGCTATGCAGAAACGTCTGTCCCTATACAATGAGGGAAGTGAGGAGTGGCTTGACATCAAAGCAGAAATGGAGCAGGCATCTCTTGATCATCAGCTTCAGATGCAGGAGAACTACATGAGCCAGCTGAAGGAGTTGCGTCAGCAGTTCGGCAAGCAGGATGTTCAGGCACAGGAAACCATGTATCTCAATGGTCTTGATAATCTCTACAAAAAGGGACTGATCAAAGAGGAGGAATATCAGCAGATGAAGTTGGAGATAACCAAGCAGTTCGCAGCCCAGAGAGCGCAGATTGAGGCTGAGGATCATGGAGCTGGCTCAACGCAATCAAAGATTGACTTCAAAACAAATGAGATGGTCAATAGCGCCAAGGCTGCAGCCGGGGATGCACAGTCAACTAATGGCAGTTTCGGTGGCTATTTCGTCTCACAGGTGCAGAACTATCAGAATACCATGGAGAAACTGAAAGAACTCTATGGTTCAGATGAGCAGAACCATGCAGCCTACATGCAGGCTAAGGCGCAGGTGACTTCAAATTTCCTCGATGGAATGGTGCAGAGCACACAGGTTGCATACGATGGCATCAACAATATCATGTCAGCCGCATCAGCTTATTCGCAAGCATGCTCAGATCTGGAGCAGGCGAAAATCTCCAAAAACTACGAAAAGCAGATATCTGCAGCTGGCAACAACTCCAAAAAGAAGAAAAAACTCGAGGAGAAACGTGACAAGGAATTGGCAGCAGCTAAGACCAAAGCCAGCAAAAAAGCCATGAAGATTGAAATTGCTCAGGCTATCGCTTCTACTGCTATGGCTGCCATCAACGCATATTCTTCTGCAGCCAAGATACCAACAATAGGTTGGACCTTAGCACCAATCGCAGCAGGCATGGCCACTGCAGCTGGTATGCTGCAGATTGCTACAATCAAGAAGCAGCACCAGGCAGAGCAAGCCGGATATTATTCTGGAGGTTATACAGGAGGCAGGCGATATCGCAGAGAGGCAGGTGTTGTCCACGAAGGTGAGTTCGTTGCCAACCATCAGGCTGTCAATAACTCATCGATACGCCCGGCATTCGACCTCATCGATCGAGCGCAGCGTGCTAACACGGTCGGCTCACTGACTGCTGATGATATCAGTAGAGCACTCGGTTCGGGTGGTGGATCTGCAGTCGTCACTCCAATCGTCAACGTCAGCAATGACAATAGTGAGGTCCGTGAGTCCCTCGATGGGGTTAATACCGCCATCACCCGTCTCAACCAGACACTTGATGATGGCATCGAGTTAGAAGTGCCTATTGCCGGGCGCAACGGCATACACCGCAGACTCAAAGATTATGAGAGAATTCTAAATAACAAGTAGTATGATTACATGTATTATCAATGGGCATAAAGCCTATCCCATATCTACTTCATCCATCAAGGTGACATACGCCAACCAGTATGTCACCGATGATGGTGAGTACACTTATGACATCACCTTCCCCATGAATATCCTGGAGAACCGAGTCATTTTCAAAAACGTCTCACGGCTTGAAGTCAAGAAGAATATCGCTAAATATGATGACTGCAAGCTATATTGCAATGGCAAAATCATCATGAGCGGTGTCGGAACTGTGCTCTCGATTAATCAGAAAGAAGTCAAAATGCAGATTGTTGGCGGTAAATCTCGCATCAAATTCAACGACCGCATGACCAAACACTACATTGACGAGATTGACATGGGTGAGTCAACACCACCAGGGGCTGTTGTTGATAAGTCAGCAGGATTCCACGATATCTTATATAAACTCAGGAGTGTATATCGGCTGGATACCGACAAGACAAAATTTCTTGGTGAAAGCGGAAAGTGGTGCTATGTCCCGTGCAGAGACGAGACATATAATCTCATAGCCAACTTTGTTGGAGTTGACCGGACAGGAAATTTCATCGGCTCAAAAGACCCATATATAACTAATATTGCAGTGCAGCCAAACCTTATGTATGTGCTCAAAAGGGTAGTTGAGCATGAGGGATATCGCCTGTTGCGTAATGATTTCGATGTCAGCCCATGGAACCAGCTCTACATAGCATCAGCTTACAAGACGCAAGAGATTCGCAAGGCTCTGCCTCACTGGTCTGCTTACACCTTTATCGAAGAGTTTCGCAAACTATTCAACGCTACAGTCTATTTCGATGACATGGCCATGACATGTAAGATCATCAAGGCTTCTGAGTTGACAACAGTAGGGGTCGTTAATGTGGAGCCGCTTGAAGAGTACACTGGTGATTATGACTCAGATGGTTCTTTCACCACTTCGTCAACCGCCAATTTGCAATACAACTTAGGGGAGGCGGCCAACAGAGACGAATACGAGACTATATCTCAGAAAGTTTTCGATAATTTCCCCGTTTTAAATAGTTTTGACGGATTCGGCCCATATAACCAGTTCGCGGATGACACAAACGGATGGGATGAGAAAAAAAAGCGCACTACCATCATAAGATGGCAGGGCAGCTACTATATCTATGTCGAGGACACTGATGGCAACAGATCATGGCAGTTAGCTGGTGTCTGGTCACCACTTGTGCGTGACCAGGCATCTGACGATTACACTGATCTGAATATCTCGCCAGCTGCGCAGGTGGTGGAGGACGTTGAGTTCAAGTCATCCATTTTTGAAAATAAACATCAGGAGAAGAGATACATGCTCTCAAGACCAAACGACAAGGAGAGTGATGCAAAGGATAATGATACAGATGATGACGGCCTTAGCTACGTGTCAGTGCAGGATGCGTTGGACGATGACTCGTCATTAGATGATAGCGAGGATGATCAGGAGTGCATGAATATCTTTTTCTATTTGCCGGGGAGAGTGCAGAAATATGAAAATGCAGATAGTTCCTCTGTCTCATGGGTGGGGGAAAAATCAAGATGGCCACATTTCATCACGGATTGCCGCATCAATGTTAAATATCGAAGTATAGGCCATGGCTCTATAGATCTGTCTAACCCTTACAGAGATATTGAGAGCAGCTCACTATCGCTCAATCAGTATTTTACTGCAGGAAATAGCATCGGCTTATTCCATAAAACAGGATATAAAATTGATAATAAAAATAGTCTTGAGATTAAATTTAAGTCAGATAAGATACCAGATCCATCAGACATATACATCATAAGAGGCAAACGTTTCGTTTGCGAAAAAGTGGAGGTGGAGATTAAAAATGATGGCATAGAGCCTATCATGACGGGCACTTTCTATATGTTGACATGACACCTTATATATATAAGAGGCGACAGAACTGCTCTGCCGCCTCTTATTATTATAGAATGCCTCGATAATTCAGAATGAGTTCATTTGCTTCTTTGATATCCTTCGGAGTATAGATATCCGTGATGAGAATGGATGAGTGACGTGCTTGGTCTCTGACAGACAAGACGTCTGTGTTAGCTCTCAGCATATTCGTGATACCAGTATCCTTCAGACTGTAGAACTTATAGCGCATCGAGAAGCCGAGATCCTTGCGAAGGTTTCTGTGCCAGTAATCACGGAAAAACTTCTCACTCTTGTGCTCCACTCCAGGAATAAAATCAGAGGAGAAAAGATAATATTGACTTGGATATGAAAATATATTCAACTCAATCATCAACTTGATGACGTGAGATGGCAGGGTGATGGTCGCATCATTTCCATTCTTCGTGTGCTCGCCATGGAGGATGAGCGTTTTCTTCTTCAGTTGGAAATCACCGATTTTCAGAAAGGACAATTCACGAGGGCGCACAAACAGATAGTGCAATATCTCGCAGGCAAGCAGAAAATGCTTGTTTTTCTTCAATAGATAGTCGCGGATCTGCTCCATCACTTCGTCAGGTATCACATCACGCTCTTTCTTGCGTCTGTTCTTAATTCGCTCGAAACTTTGAGTTGGATTCTGACTGATATAGCCACGCTCCAGGAGATACTTGGAAAATGTCTTGAGCCATGTGAGATAATTGTTTCTGGTTATAACAGTATTGTTCCGCTCTACAAAAATATAATCCAGGAACTTGCTCACATTGTGGTGGTCCCATTGATAGCTGTATGTGATGTTCATTCGCTTATCATGTATCCAGTTCTCGAGGACATTGACCTTGCTGGTGTAGTCCTTCAGACTCTCCTCACGCAGGTTATGTTCATTAAAGAGCTTCTGCAGATACTCTCTGTATCTGAGCAATACATCTGCAAATTTCGTATACTCGAGAGGCTGGCTTGCCTCTATCCATGGGTTCCAGCCATCCATGAGTTTCTCTGTGAGACGCTTCATCAGTGCATCAGCATATTCACGCTGCTGACGCTTACCCTTGATTCTGTCAAGCATGATTCGCTTTCTTCTGAGACGGCCAAAGGACGGGTCAAAAGCGGAAAAGGAGACATAGCACTCAGATCTCTGATGGAAAACAGGAGGTTTCCATCCAATGACGCTGCTCAGAACAGCCTCGTTTGATTGTAAGGAATAATTTTTTTTAACCATATCTTTAATTTTCTTGCAGACATGGTGTATTTGAAATAATGATGCCGACTTTTTACCGGATTTTAAATGCTCTAACTATCAAGTTTAGAGCACTTTTCACCTTATATATATAATATAGCCGTTTTCAACCGTTCCGAGTTTTTACCGACTAAAATGCCCTAAAAATGGGTTAAAAGTCTGGTTGTCAGAAAGTTAAGCTACATTTGGTCGGGATTACTGGACTCGAACCAGCGACCTCATCGTCCCGAACGACGTGCGCTA
>OBCI01000253.1_pt1 | contig 11759 bp, 7 predicted proteins | sample 1495881 | NCBI WGS metagenome assembly OBCI01 (sample SAMN03418262, study PRJEB22391) | human gut metagenome | biome: human-gut; feature: organic feature; material: feces | host: Homo sapiens | place: Tanzania | collected 2013-01 | reverse complement strand
TAGGTATCGAACTGAAGTGGGAAGGCAAGGATGAGAACGAGAAGGGTATCTGCGTAGAAGGTCCTGAGAACCTGATTGGCAAGACCCTCGTAGAGGTTTCTCCAGATTTCTACCGTCCAACAGATGTTGTCAATCTCTGGGGTGATCCAACCAAGGCAAAGGCAAAGCTCAACTGGAATCCTAACACCACCTCTTTCGAGGAATTGGTGAAGATCATGGTAGAGAGCGATATGGCCAAGGTTGCTGCCGAGGATGCAGGTCAGAAGGTTCGTTGCAACCTCGTGGAATACCTTGAGAAGGGTATCGTAAAGTAATCCTCGATTTTTTCATAATGATATAAAGGGTGTGGCATCAGTCACACCTTTTTTTTGTTCTGAAGGGTCTCATAAACTTCCCACAGATTTACACAGATTTTTTTGCTTCAAAAGATCTGTGTAATTTGTGGAACTTTATAATCTCTGCGAGGTTTATCTAAGATCTGTGTAAATCTGTGAAATCTGTGGGACTTAAAAAATCAGCGTTCTATATGGGAACTATGCAAATCTGTGGGATTTTATGTTTTATCTGATGAAAGTACATATAAAAAGTGTTTGAGAGAAGAATGAGGAAAGTTTACTGGTTATCAGTTACTTTCCTCATTTTGGTTAAAAGTGGCGAGGACAGACGAAGACGGGAATACGACAAGATGAGACTTTTCCGACACAAGCATGACACTATCAAGGCGTAGATATAACGCAGTATTGTCTGCAAAAGACAATAGACTAATCATGCATATAATAGTTGTCAAAATGTACTTTTTCATAGACTTATTTCTTTTTTTTGCAAAGATAAACAAAAACTTGGAAAATGCTAAATGTACTTATACTATTTTTGCAGAAAGACGTAAATGATTGATTTATAGCGAAATAGTAAAAAAATATTGCGAACGCGATATACTTATGATGTACTTTAGTGAACCATATATACATATTTATTATATCTTTGCCCATGAAAAGTTGCTTAACGCGCAAATATGAAATAAAAAACGCTTTTAATAAACTTAAATATATAATTAAAAATTTAATTTCAAACAATTATGAAGCTTTTAGACAAAAGAATCACGAAGTATCTGACACTGTTGGTGATTTTGTTGGGAACAAGTATCTCATCATTTGCACAGCAGATAAAGGTTACAGGTACAGTGAAAGATCCAGGAGGCGAACCGTTAATCGGTGTAAGTGTCAGAGTCCAGAAGACAGGTACTGGTGCTGTTACTGACATTGACGGTAATTTCGCAGTGGAAGTTCCTTCAAAATCCACATTGACATTCTCATATAGAAGTATATTGCTACGGTATATGCTGATGCGAAGGACGCTCACTACAAGACTAATCCGCAGGCATACATAATCACCAGAGGCGTAGTAACAGCCAAGACAACTTTGAAGTTGAAGGCAGCACCGGGCGGTGGTTATGCCATCAGCGTCATCGAGGCTAAGGATAAGGCGGCATTGAAAGGACTCAAGACCTTGAAATAGCCCTGCCGGCATTCTATTTCAAGCCAGATTAGAACTTATTTCGTATCTTCTTGATAATCAGATGGATACGATACACTCAAAATTTTCGCGAAAATTTGTCGCAAAAGTACCACTTTTAGAAGAAATTTTCGCGAAAATTTCCAACCAAACAAATGTGTTTACATTCCCACCGCATAACGGATGCAATTCAAAAGGGCTGCAAACGGAGTGCGAAAGATAAATAAATGCAATTATTCGGAATATCGGATGATAAATAAGTATCATATATAATATATTAAACAGAAACATGAATATCAGAATAAGTAAGAGTTTTTATGTAGTAATATTGTTGTTGATGACGATGTTTACGCTCACGGTTAAGGCTGAGACGGCAAACAATCCTGTTGCCGATTCAAAGGCTATTGTTGTCTCAGGTGATATGCGCTTCACCGTGCTCACACCGGAAATGATACGTATAGAGTGGCGCAGCGCAGGTGATAAGAAGTTTGAAGACCACGCCACCTTCACGGTAGTAAACCGCAATCTGCCGGTACCGAGTTTCACAAAGACAGAGGATGAAACCTTCCTCTATATCACAACCGACAAGCTGAAACTGCAATATCGTAAAGGTTCTTTCCCGGGAACGTTCAATCCGGCAAGTTCCGCAAATCTAAAAATTACATTTCAGATGGACGGACGCACCGTAACATGGTATCCCTGGAAGAAGGACGCGTTGAATCTGAAAGGCACATGCCGTACACTCGACGGTGCTAATGGAGACAACAAGCGTAGCGAACTTGAAGATGGTATCATCTCCCGCTCGGGCTGGTATGTCATAGATGACTCAGACGCAGCACGCCGTGGCGATGGCAGCAAGTCTATGCTGCTTGTTCCAAACGAGGAGGCCGGTATCGATTGGCTTGCCAACCGTGAGGACCCCGCAGGCATGGACTGGTACTTCATGGGTTATGGCCATGATTACAAGAAAGCATTGAAGGACTATACACTTATCTCCGGTAAGATTCCAATGCCGCCGATGTGGGCGTTGGGGTACTGGTACAGCAAGTATCAGGACTATTCTGCACAGGAGTTCCGCGACCTTGCAAAGGAGATGCGCGACAACGACCTCACTTGCGACGTGATGGTGATAGACACCGACTGGCACGGCCAGGAGTGGACCGGATGGAGTTGGAACAAGAAGCAGTTTCCTGACCCGGCCGGATTCCTTAAGGCTCTTCACGAGGAGGACGGCCTTAATGTAACACTCAACCTGCATCCGGCTTTCGGTATTGACAGCGATGAGGACAACTTCGCAGCGTTCAAGGCCGGTCTTCAGAACGATATAGAGCCGGATGGTAATGGCAATTACGCTTGGCGTCTTGACAGACCGAAGTTCTATAAGTCATTCTTTGATAATATCCTCCGTCCTCATGAGAATATCGGAACAGACTTCTGGTGGCTCGACTGGCAGCAGGAACTCACGAGTAAATATGTTCCCGAGCTCAGCAACACCTTCTGGTGTAACCATGTGTTTTATGAGGATATGCGTAAGAACCACCCGGACCGCCGTGCATTCATCTTCCACCGTTGGGGCGGACTCGGCAATCATCGTTATCAGATTGGATTCTCCGGCGATGCACTCATCAACTATCCTACTCTCGCATTTGAGCCATATTTCACGGCAACAGCGTCAAACGTAGGCTATTGCTGGTGGGGACACGACCTCGGCGGACACGCCTTCACCTCAGAGAATATCGTCAACGACCAGGAGCTTGTGCTCCGTTGGATTCAGTTCGGTGTCTTCACACCTATCTTCCGCACTCATGCAACAAACGACCCGCGCATAGAGCGTCGTATATGGAAGTTCGCCAATTTCCCGACAATGCGTGAGGCTGTGAACCTTCGTTATTCGCTCGTGCCTTATATTTACACAATGGGTCGCAAGGCTTACGATGAGGGTATCGGCATCTGCCGTCCGCTCTATTACGACAATCCTGATGTTGAGGAGGCTTACACCAATGAGGGCGAGTATATGTTTGGTGATGACATCCTTGTTTATCCAATCACCAAGCCTTCGGTAAACGGAAAGGTAAGCCTTAAAGTATGGTTGCCGGAGGGCGACTGGTTCGAGGCTTGCACTGGCGAGCGTCTAAGCGGTGGCAAATCATACACCCGCACATTCGGCATGGAGGACATACCTTATTATTATAAGGCAGGATCCATCATTCCGAACTATCCTAAGGTGAAGAACCTCAAGACCCGTCCGGAGAACCTTGTGCTCAAGGTTGTGCCTGGAGCAAACGGCGAGGCGAAGCTCTATGAGGATGAGAACGACACGGAGGGATACCGCAGCGACAAGTACACCTTCACACGTATGACACAGACCGTGAACAACGGAACAAGTACCGTAACCGTATATCCGGCAGAAGGCTCATTCCCGGGTCAGCCGGAGAGCCGCAGCTACACTGTTGAGATGCTTTATAGCGGCACTCCTTCTTCTGTTACCATAAACGGAACAACATATAGTGAAGGTACCGAGGAGGGCACATGGAGCTATGACGCCGAGACAGAGACCACGACAATACGTGTGCCAAAGGCTGCTTGCAACACAACACTCACTATTGTGGTGAAGAACAGTGCCACTGCAATTGCCTTAGTAGAAGGCACAGCTACCGACCATTTCATGTTCGACCGCGCAGCAGATGAGCTGCGCGTGTCGTTCAGCGAGCCTCAGAAGCGAGTATCTCTCGATGTTTACAGCGTCTCTGGCAGTCGCATGGCAGGTACATCTTATAATAATGTCGCACAGGTGTCTTATCCTACATCCAATCTCTCTTCCGGTATATACGTGTGCCGCTATAAGTTCAACAACACGGCGCGCACGGCAGAATTTGTAAAATGAATTGTATGGGACGTGTTTCCCGAGGGATAATATTTATATCATAGACAAATAAAAAAGACAATAAGATGATAAAAACAATACATATTAAGCAATTTGTGGGAATGAGGATGTGTGCCTTTGTTCTCATGCTTATGTCATTTGCTGTGGCAAAAGCCCAGAACTATACTTCACTCTATATGATAGGTAGTGCCACACCCGGAAACTGGGACTTGGCGAGTGCCACACGCATGACGCCGGTAAGTGGCTCAGAAGGAGTGTTCACATGGGAGGGACACCTTAAGAAAGACGAGTTCAAGTTTGTCTCCAATACAGACTGGTACTGGCCGGGCTTTGTTGCAACGGCAGCCAATACTTCTGTTGAGAATGGCGGAACATACTCATTACGTTATTTCGCAGACATGAATGACGTTGGAGATAACGACTTTAAGTTTGTTCCGACAGCAGAGGGCGACTATAAACTTACCGTAGATCTGAAGGCTCTCACCATGAAGGTAGAGGCCGGAACTGCGCAGACCACACCGGCAGAGTTGTGGCTCGAGGGCACGGCAGTGCCACAGGGTGTGCAGAAACTCATTGCGGGTACAAATGGAGAGTTTAGCTACAAGGGTAGACTTAATAAGGGAACACTCCGCCTGATGACCACCGCCACTGCAGGCAATGATACCGAATACTTTGTCCCGTTATGGGAAAATCCCGACGTTCAGGACGGTTCGCCGTTCACAAGAACTAAAGACGCAACGGCGCAGGGATTCTATGTGGAAGTTCCGTCAGACTATTACCGCATCAGCACAAATGTGTTGTCGCTTAGTATGACCGCAGCTCCGTTCCGCGCGCCCTATACAATATTTGTTATCGGAGGCGCAGCAACTTCAGGATGGAACACGCAGGACGCTGTTCCGTTTGTTCAGGACATAGATAATCCATATCTATACACTTGTAGTACGGAGTTGAAAGTGCGCACGGAGAATGTGGAGTCTAATCTCTTCAAGATTCTCGGACAGCCCGATTGGGGGCCATATAGTTTGCACCCGACTGTTTCGGAGCAGTCGATTACTGACGCAGAGCGTTTCGTTGAGAATGGAGATGATACCAAATGGTCTGTGCCTTCAGATAAACAAGGAATGTATTTGCTCACAGTAGATTTATGGAAAGGTACTATCAATGGCAAGTTTCTCAACGAAGAGTTCAACGCGAAAGGCAAATTTGCAGAGACTACCTATATAAATAAGGTGTCGGCAGATGAAGCTCTCTTCGTGGTTAGTGCCAATGGCGGTACTGTTGTTGTCGATTCGGCACTGCCGTTAAGCAATGCACGTCTCGTATCAATGTCAGGCAGTATGGTAGCAGCATCTGCAACAGCAAGCAACCACATAGAGCTGGGTGGTAATATTCGCCCGGAAGTGTATGTGGTATCGGCAGAGGCTACAGACGGACAGGTGCATACAAAGAAAATTGCAGTTAGTTATTAAATAGTTAGTTAAGTTAGTTTTTTACAAGTAGTTGTATTATTCTATGTTGAAAATCGTTTTACATTTAATGAAGAGGAGTATCGTAATGGCTATTATGCTCGTGCCGGTCTGTTTGAAGATAAGTGCGGGCAGCATCTCCTCAAACCTTATCGTTGAGCTTTCTACTGATAAGGCGTGCTATGTACCGGGGCAGATCGTGGAATTTACAGCCTCCGGCTCTATTCCCTCTAATGCCATCATACGCTATCGTCATGGATTGAAAGTTGTGAAGGAGGAGCATTATTCTTCGAACACATGGACATGGAATCCGCCGACAGACGATTTCAAAGGCTACATGGTAGACCTTTATTATATGGATAATGATAAGGAGGTCGTTATTGGCACTATCGCAGTTGATGTGTCGAGCGACTGGAAACGTTTTCCACGTTACGGCTTCGTGGCTACTTTCGACGATTCAAAGCATTATCACATGGACGTGATAGACCGTGAGATGGCATACCTGAACCGTTGCCATATCAATGGTGTGCAGTTCCAGGACTGGCACAACAAGCACCATTGGCCGTGGGGTGGCAAGGATGGTGTGGCGTATGACAAATACAATGACATTGCAAACCGCGATGTATACCTCGATGTATTGAAGAAATATATTGACGTTCAACATTCTTATGGCATGAAGTCAATATTCTATAACCTCTGTTTCGGCGCGCTCAATGATGCCGCTGCCGACGGAGTAAGAGAAGACTGGTATGTCTTCAAGGACAAACATCACGGCGAGAAAGACTATCACGGACTGCCAAGCAACTGGAAAAGCAACATTTATGTGCTCGACCCGGGCAATTCAGAATGGCTGAATTACATTGGTGACCGCAACGAAGAGGTGTACTCACATCTCGGCTTTGACGGCTTTCAGATAGACCAGCTTGGCTATCGTGGCGACCGTTACGACTATAACGGCAACTGGGTGAATTTGCCGGATGGGTACGCTAAGTTCATCAATGCCATGAAAGAACGTCATCCCGGAAAAAGTTTAATAATGAATGCTGTGTCGGGTTATGGGGCGCAGGAGATTCTCGGAACACGCAAGCTCGACTTCTGCTATAACGAAGTATGGGGCAACGGAAATGGTTATGGCGGAGCTTCGGAGGACGCATTCGCCAATCTGTATGAGATAATAAAGAACAATGACCGTTTCAGCGACCACACTCTGCGTACAGTCTTTGCCGCATACATGAACTATGATAAGGCTGGAAATAGTAATAATTATCCCGAATCGGAGCGCGTGATGAACACTCCGGGTGTCTTGCTGGCCGATGCCGTGATGTTCGCTCTTGGTGGTTCTCACCTTGAGTTAGGCGACCACATGCTCAGCCGTGAGTATTTCCCGGCCATACCACTCGCAATGACCGACGAATTGAAAACTGCGATGATACGCTACTATGATTTTATGACCGCGTATCAGAATCTTCTTCGTGAGACTTCTTCAAAGTCGGCTTACTCTGCTATTGCTGGGACAACGGCAACAGGCGTTGAAATATGCGCATGGCCGCCGCAACTCGACCATGTGGTTACATTCGCCAAGAATGTAGGTACAACAAAGGTTGTCAGCTTCCTTAACTTCAAGGGCGTGAACGATAACCTCTCGTGGCGCGATGTCGATGGCACGCGTCCAAAACCAACTGCGTTATACAATCTTCCTGTGTCGGTGGAGATGCCGCAGAAGGTCAGTAAGGTGTGGATAGCATCTCCCGATAATCACGGTGGCGCACCGCAAGAGCTTGACTTCAAGCAGGAAGATGACAAGGTTACATTCACACTGCCTTCATTGGAATATTGGACAATGGCAGTCTTTGAATGTGAGAAGGTTGAGGAGCAATTGCTCATAGTAGGAACCGCGACAGACACGGACTGGAATACAGAAACAGCCACACGTATGCAGGGCAACGGGGATGGTAGCGTGTTCTCTGCTTCTGTACGTCTTGAGACAGGCAATGATATGGACGGCAAGACCAATACTTTCAAATTCATAAGTGGCACAGACTACGGTACATGTACGCACTATAATGCCGAGTATGACGAATACAACTTCAATGACCGATGGGGCATTCACACAGCCGGTATCGTGGCAAACACCGACAATGATTTCAAGAATGGTTCGAAGGACTATCAGTTCACCGTTGCCGAGACAGGGAAATACGACATCACCGTAGACCTGAACAGTATGCTGGTAAGGGTAGAGAAATCGGCCGACTTTGCGGCTGTGAACAATGTCATGGCTGACAATACGGGTAATAAGTCATATTATAGTATTAGTGGTATGAAGATGGAACATCCCATACCGCAAAAGATATATATACATAATGGCCGTAAGGCTATTGCAAAGTAAGAGAATGATTTTCTAATATAAACATGATATTAAGGTAAGAATATGAAAGATGTTACAAGCAGAGCAATGGGAAAAATCCTGTTGTTATTAACGATGATGCTGCTTATGCCGTGGGCAGAGGCAGATGCCAACTATTATTACAAACTCCAGTTGAAGGACGCTGGTAATGCCGAAGCTTCTGCGACATGGACTGGTTGGATTCATGTAGAGGCTGAATTAGATGAAGCTAATAAGGTTAAGAACTGGAAGAACTCTCTGAAAAAACTTATTATTGATAAAGAATCCGTAAAGGATGAGAGTGATAATGACGTCAAGTTATATGAGAGTTCTACAGCCACAGAAAGAAAATATACTGTTGTCGGTATTGCTTTTAAGGGCGATGGCAGTGTTGGTTCTGACGGATGGAAAAACCAGATACTCGATGGAGAAGACTATCAATATACAGTAAATGAAGATGGTAAAGACAAAGTGATACCTGTGTTCCCTGTGATAAAACCTGAGATTGAGCATCTTGATTTGTCGGAGTGGGGGAAACTTTTCTATGAGGGCTCATATTATTTCTCAGGAATGAAGAGACTAAAGAAAGTAACATTGCCAAACAATGAATTTGCGATACGCAGTGTCGGACTGTTCTCAAGCAATGATAATCTTGAAGAATTGGAATGGGGAACAAATACTTTTATAACCGAGATTGGTCAGGAGGCTTTCAGTAGTTGTCCTAAACTTAAGGCTGAGTATATACAGAAGGCAATAAATCAATGTGCGGCGTATAATCTCAATGATAATAATAAGCCTGGATATAATTATGAGTCTATGACCGATGAGGATAAGGCTGAATTCTTTAAGGAGCATGGAACTTATGAAAATATTAAATATGGTGTAATTGGCAAAATGGCATTCCATGACTGTATGCAGACTGGTGGAACGACAAATACATTGAAAATACCAGAAGGTATTGTCGAGATTGGGGAGAAGGCGTTTGATCAGACTCAGGATGGAACACATCTGAAGACTGTGAAGTTTGAGGGTAAGGATATAAAGATAGACGATTATGCTTTTGATGGTTGTAGAGATGTTGAGGACTTGACATTGGAACAAAATGTTAAGGTTATTCATTTAGGTAAGGGTGTCTTCCGTAACAACCGAATGATTAAAAGTGCTTCTGTAAATGGTATATTGAAAAACTTTTCAGTAAATTGCGCCTCTAAAGATAAGCAAGGGGAAGTAAGTATTCCTGCCCAATTGTTTGAGGGCTGCAATGGTAATACTAAGGGCGAAAATGGTAACACCGTATTTAAACCTAACTTCACAGAACTTGTGATTCCCGCTAATGTAAAGTTTATCGGCGCATGTGCCTTTGGTTCACGTGATGGCGCTGGTACAATGTTTTTAAAGAAGATAACAGTGAGCCGTGGAACAGCTCCTAAAACAGATGATTATTATACAGATGGAGGTGAAGGTTGGTCATGGGATTTCTATCCTTTCAATGATTTGATTGCCAATCAGTGTACTATCATTTTTAAAGGTGATGCGGCTAAATACAATTCTGATGATAAAACCGGCTATAAGAGCTATATGACCGACGGGCAGGAGTTCCAGCGTCTTCTTACAAAGGATATCTATTCTGACAATTCTGATGCAGCAAAGGCATATAATGTAGTGGCTCAGCAGCATGCTATCGTAAGACTTCACCGCTCATTGGTACCAGGATGGAATACTCTTTGCTTGCCTTTTGGAGTGACAAACGCTTCGGCTGATGCGGCAGGTGGCGCAGATGTAAGGAACAGCTCTATCATCAAGAATGCTTTGAATCTTTCAAAAAGCACCGATAACAACACATTCATGATAGCTCTTTATCGTGATTATGTTCCGAGCAAAGACTTGCTTCGTTTCTTACATATCACTGATGCAAATACAAATTATACGTATGCCAACGCTGAGATACCGGCTTATCAGCCATTCATGGTGAAGATGGGTAGTAATGACCTCGCGGCAACAGATGGCGAGTATTTCATAAATCGTCAGAGTCATAAAGACGCATTCTATATATTCAACAATGTAGACCTGAACTATGCTGGATGGACAGTGGATGGTGAGAATAATTATACAGCTAATATCTCTGAGACTCCGGCTCCGTCAGAGTGGAAGGGACAGTCGGAATCTTTCGCGCCATTCAATGATGGCAAAGGAAATACAAATACTTACGCCTTTGTCGGTTCTTTCAATACATCTATCATTACTCCGAGTGCAGAAACAAACGACTATTTCATTCAAACAAACAGTGGTATTACAAAGTTCTATAAATATGAATCTGGTAAGAAGTATGGTGTTAGAGCATTCAGTGGATGGTTCAAATATGTAGGTTCTAAAGGTTCGGCTGATGCAAAACCGGCCAGCGTACTTATCAATATCATGGGCGACAACTACGAGACTACCGAGATTGTACGTGTTGACGCGGATGGCAACGAAAGCGTTACAGGCAACATCTATAATATCAATGGACAGCTCGTTCGCGCCAACGCAACGGGTACAGAAGGCCTGCAAAAGGGTATCTATATAATGAATGGTAAGAAGTTTGTTGTAAAATAATTAAAAGGGAAACAGAAAAATGGAAAAGAAATATATAGCACCTGCTTGCAGCATTTGTAATGCTGTCATTGAAGATAATTTGATGCTCGGTGCTTCCGTTTATGGTCAAGGAAAAACAGAATCTAACGATTATGTGAATGGAGGTTCTGATACTCCCAAAAGTGATGGCTCGGACGACATAATATGGAATAACTCCAAAGGACATGGCAGCTTCAATATTTGGGAAACTTGGGAAGATTAATATTCACGGATAATTTGAAGCAATATTAAATTTGCAACTTAGTTATCTTATTAAGACGGTGTATTGGTTGTGAGACTAATGCACCGTCATTTTTGTCCAATAGATTGTGGCTTTGACTTGTTTATACTTCTTTCTTATACGATATTAATAAGTTGTTAACTCGGTAAGAATAATTTGCCATTTTGTCAGATTCAGAATTTTGAAAAACTTCTTGTATCATGGTATATGTGCCATCGGCATCCGTTGTGCTTAACCAATGGCATATTTTTCTGATGAAACAATTCAAAAGGTTTGGGAGAAAGCGGAAATTGTACCAGGTTATGACTCCGATAAATAGCGTAAGGACCAATGCAAGGCTTGGATTGTAAGAGAAGTTTATGGAGACAGAGGAAGTGATTATGGCTGGAAAATAGACCACATTTCCCCTGTTTCTAAAGGTGGTACAGATAATTTCTCAAATCTTCGTCCTTTGCAATGGGAGAATAATGCTTCACGTCAAAACGCCGCCTTTCATGTAAGATTACATCATCTGGAGATAATAACATCACGGAATGAAACTTAATAACAAATGAAAAAAACTAACATGTTTCTTCTAATTTCCCGAGAAAATTACTATCTTTGCATATAAAGAGTTCTTTGGATGGTTATGCAAATCACAGCAGGATGCTACATTCTGTTTAT
>OBCI01000252.1_pt1 | contig 11788 bp, 9 predicted proteins | sample 1495881 | NCBI WGS metagenome assembly OBCI01 (sample SAMN03418262, study PRJEB22391) | human gut metagenome | biome: human-gut; feature: organic feature; material: feces | host: Homo sapiens | place: Tanzania | collected 2013-01 | reverse complement strand
TTTGTTGCTCAGGCACTTATAAATAATGTTAAACTATAGTGTTGCGGAATTAAGGCTTTTCATAAATCGAGACGTTTTTATTCCTTCATAAATTTGCTGATAAATGTTTTATCGTCTGCCACTACCTTACTGATATAGACTTGTGGCATGAGCATCGAGATATCTTCCGAGAAGCTACTTACTTGACTATAACTGTTGGCAAGCATAAGCTTTCCTGCCATATTACTCACCAGCCAAGACACCTGCTTCTTCTGTGAGTCAAAAGAGGCGGTGAACTTTTTGCTTGCGCTGTCATAAGTCATCTTGTTTTGTCCAGTCTTTACATCAGTTATTCCTGTGCTTGTCGAATATTCTACCTGGATACGGCGCTCCTTTGTGCAACTTGCAGAAGGCACCTCAATAGCAGTACACTTGCTCTCCTTATTATAAGAGAAAGTAACTTGCATTCCATCCACCTTAGCGGACAATGGCTTATCTGTATTGTATATCAACAATTTATAAGAGCGACTACTTGGAGCCTCCTTAGATGTACCCTTGCGAGGAGAAATGACATACTCACCTACATGCCCATCAAAGCTCTGGCTAAGCATAGTCTCTGCATAATTAGATGAATAATCAGGATTATCACCATCATCCTCATAAATGGAACCTTTGCCATTCTCTCCAGAAATTATGTTGAGCACCAATTGCGAAGGACGTTCCGTAACATTCATCACGTCTGCAGGATTGTTAGGAATCAATGCTCCCTGACGATAGAAATAAGGTATCTGCTTATCTGTGAATGACATGGTAACCAAACGAGGACCTTCTATCAATTCATTAGTAGACACACTCCACCATTTTCCTTCTGGCAACCATACATCCTTTATCGTGATACCTCTTGCATCAGATTTCTCAGTGATAGGTGCCACTAAGATATCGTCACCAAAGAAATACTCATTATCGTATGTATATGCTTCTTCTACCTCAGGATACTCATAATAGAGTGGACGGCAAAGAGAGATACCTGTTTCGTATGTCTTGCGAGCCATCGTGTAGATGTATGGGAACAAAGTATAACGCAAACGCACTGCTTCCAAGATGGTTGGGAAATTTGAGAATTTCCAAATACGGCGTTCTATGCGAGAATCGCTGGTAGCATGAGTACGGAATATAGGAGTAAACACACCAAACTGAATCCATCGCAACACCAAGTTAGGATTGTTTACCAACTCCTCGTTCGAGAACATGTGGCCTCCTAAGTCATGTCCCCAATATCCATAGCCCACATTAGATGCCGTAGCTGTGAAATAAGGTTCAAAAGCCAATGCCTCATAACTAATATTGGCATCACCCGAGAAACCAATCTGATAACGATGACTGCCCAAACCTCCCCAACGGTGGAAAATCACAGGACGATGGCCTGTACGCTTGGCTGCCTCATTGAAGAAGACATAGTTACACCAAAATGTCTCGCTCAAAGATTTTGTATATGGACTTGTCAGATATTGCTGCCAATCCAACCACCAGAAATCAACGCCTTCGCTCTCATGGTCACGAATGATGTTCTTGAAGAACGACTTAGTAAAGTCGGGGTAATCAAGGCTCCAATTGATATTATTGCGGCTGTCATTCAGGTACTTGCCACCTAATTCACTGTTCATGGCAGCGAAATAAGTAGGCGACTCTATCTGATTGATACCATCGGCAGGATGCAAATTGAGCGCAGTCTTAAAATTTTGTGAGCGCATCTCGGAAAGAAGACCTTTTGGATTAGGTATGAGGTTGGTGTTCCATGACCAACCAGTCCAACCACCACGACCTTCCGACTGACTATAAGCATTTCCATTCCAATGCCAATCCATATCGAGAATCATCACATCGGTAGGTATCTTATTGGCTTTCAAGTCGCTCATAATGTTGCGATAATCATCTGCCGAATAAGAAGCATACTTACTATACCAGTAACCGAACACATAATCAGGTGGCAGAGGGATGCTACCAGCAATCTTGGTATAGTCTGCAAGAGCTTTCTTGTAATTATGGCCATATCCTAACACATAAGTATCCATGGCATGATTGTCTGCACGCTGTGTCCACCAAGGATACCCCATATCACTATTAGGAGACAAGGCATAAGAACGTCCTCCATCAGAACGAGGTGAAGCCCATGAATCGTCTATCACAGCCCAACCAGAGCGAGAAACCAAACCACTTTCCATTTCCGAACGCTTGCTATCGCCCATCAGACCATCCAATGTACGGCAAGTTCCTTTTAAGTTCAGTGGATCTGGTTTGCCAGGATACCAAACTGTAGAAACACCATTACCTGTTATAGCGATGGTAAGATTGGCTGAAGAGGCTGGAAGGGTGCGTGGATCAGTTCCCTTGCGATACTTGAGCTTCAGGTTGGATGTCATTATATATAAATAGGTATCATCTTCAGTTTTTGTAAATTGAGGAACATCCAAATTACGATTGACAACCGTAAATGTTGCTTGATCCTCAAACGTACCCTTTGCACTATATTCAATGCGTATCATCTCAGGAGTAAGCACGGTGAAACGAGCATTGCCACATTTCACGATAGCATTGGTTGCAGCCACAGGATTGTTGCTTACAACACCTTGCGCTGTTACCGTAAGAAATGCAGCACAAGCAATGAAAGCGAAAGATAATAATCTCTTCATGTTCAAATTGTTCATTAATTGTTAGTTATGTTATTTTAAATTCCAAATACAGCCTTGTCGGCGTTGTTGGTTGCAAAGATAGGGCTTTTTTAAATAGGTTATAACACCGTACACCAAAAATACAAATATGTACAAACAACACTTGTGCTGAATATCAAATACTTATGATATTCAGCACAAGAGAAAAATACAAACCCTATCCAAAGGGTATTTCGCATATATTAAAGAGATTTTAATCTATTTTAGCTACTCTTTCTTCAAAATCCTCAGGATAAAGAGAGCGTAAACGGATGCGAGAACGATAAGAATATACCGTCTGCTTGGAACATCTCAAGAAAGCAGCAATCTTCTCATTCTCCACAATACCCAAACGCAACAAGGCATAGATGCGTAACTCTGTGTTAAGTCGGCCGACCTTCTTGGGTTGAATACTCTCGTCTTCCTTCATCAAACCATTGAAGGACACAACAAACTCTGGAAAGATTCGGAGGAAGATACGGTCGAAGTCCTCAAAGAACTCTTCGATTTCATCCTCCACGATGGCACTTGACTTCAAACGTCTATAGAGTTCCTGCAGTCCACCATTGGCAGCCAATTTATTGAGTGAACGTCGATAAGCATCCAACTTATCTATATAAGCCGAACACTTGTTCATAAACTCCATGATATAGATATTCTTAATCTTATTACTCTCGAAGAGCGACCTATTGGTCTCTTGCAGAGCCGTATTGGCTTCGTTCAGTTTGTCATTGGTAGAAGTCAATTGTGTATTGAGAGAATTCAACTTCTGGTTCATCTCATTCAAACTCTTGTTTGACTCTTCCAAGGCACGGCGAGCATGGGCGATTCGATGCAACTGCTTACGAGTATAAATCATCAAAGCCCCCACCAACAGCAAGAGGAAGCTCACGATAATCAATCCTAAGGTGATATGTGCTCGCTCGGACTTGCGCATGGCATCATACGCATTATCTATAATAGGCAAAGCATCAGAAACCTCAATAATACGTAGTTTCGCATTACAAAAGGTAGCATCTTCCATCGACTTTCTCATATACAAGTAAGCACGAGTTACATCACCCTCCTCATATAATAAGGTGGCAAGACGACAAAGCGACACATACTCCTTGATACTATTTTTCAAATCAGACATGGCTGAAATGATGAGATACTGCTTTTCCTTATCCTTGTCATTTATCTGGCGATAAATATTAGAGATAGAATAAGCCACATATCCCATCTCTCGGTCATCCACCGTCAACTTTTTGTAAGAAGCAAGGAGAATATGCAACGCATCTGTATATTTCTGATTCGTTATCAAGAACTCAGCCTTGTCCCAATCGGTGTTCAAGACATTTAAGTTCTTGAGCGAATCTCGGTAAAGCAAATGCCTCCGCTCATAGTATTCACGCTGGATAGAGGTTATCGCTGTTTGACGAAGTGCCCCGTAAAGTTCGCCATACAAACCATAATAGTATTGGCGCATATCATTGGACATCAAACTGACATCCAATGCCGAAAGTATTCTGTTCGCCTCCAAATAGTTGCCACTTTTGGTAAAGATACCCGCAATATCCAACTCAGAATAGACACTGTCCTCATAAACATTCAATTTCTTTGCCAAACTAAGTTTTCGTTCCGCATACACGTATGCAGAATCCAACTTAAAAGGCTTGTATTTGGCGAAGATGTCACGAGACACCGCCAATCTTTCCTCATCATTATTCGCTCTACGAAGCTTTTGCTTCAACACGTCAATCCTCTGCTCGTACTTATGAGTATAAACGCTACTGTTCTTGATGACCACATCAAGTTCCTCAAGTGTGTACACTTTGCAATACGGGGGTGTGGCAAGGGCAAAAGTATCCATGCACAGAGCTATCACCGTCAACAATAAATGCTTCATCACGATATTATTTATTATTTTGTAATGATTAAAAAAAATAACATGGTACATTTTGTATTACTTTTATGAAGTGATACATGACTAAATGGTAGTACTTTGAGTACCCCATTCATTTCATATTTACTATAGTTTTCCTTTGCCATAATTTAATATTTCCTTATTTCCGCAACACTATAATTTAATGTTTTTTATAAGCAGAGGGTGTGTCATAAGTCCATGATGCACCCTTTTTCTCTTTTTCACCATCAAGTATCAATTGAAAGCCTTTCAACCATACAGGTCGCCAGATTTCCTATTTCCGTTTTTGCTGTTCTCTTATTATCCTGAACGCCAAATCGGCAAACTTTTTTAATGCTGCCTGAACCTGTCCTCGTCCGAAAGCCCAGAATATGAGGGCGGCAGAGGCTGGTGCTGCATGCGTTCCTACATATTGGCGCATTTTAGGAACCGTACAGTTTTCAATGCCAAGTTCATGCATGGCACAGAATATTTGGGCAGCCGGCACTTCAAAATCAGTCTTGGTGCGCTGATCTCTAAGTACCAACGTGGTTTTGTTAACCTTTACCACCTTGTATTCCTTATAGGCATTACTGCAATACACCTTGATAGTCTTTATCTTTTGAATAAAGCTATCGAATGTCAATGTATTTATATCTTCTATCATAACTAATGGGGGTTAAATGTTGTGGTGATAAGCAAATCATTCCACCTTTTTATTATAATTCTCCTCTATTATGGTGCAAAAGTAAGTTTTTTCTGTGGAAAAACCAAGAAAAATTGTCTTTTTCTAATGAATTTAATATCAAAAAGCCTGCAAGAATAAGTTTTACCGCCCTAGAATGGTTTGCCAGCATATTATGCGGATTGCCGCTATCTTGGAAAATCCCATCTTTGATATTAACGTAAAAAACATTAAAAACGACAAGATTCTCAGGGAAAAGCATTGCCTTATCCTAGGAAATGTGTAATTTTGCACCTACGGGAACCTAGGAAACGTGTAAAATACAAGATTACAAAACCTAGGAAACGTGTAAAATCCAGCACTCTCAAAGCTAGGATACGTGCAACAACAAGAATACCAAGAAGTTATGAAACGTAAAATCTATAGTCAATTATTAAAATGGAAATCAGACGACAATGGGCAGAATGCATTGCTCATTGATGGGGCACGACGTGTCGGTAAAAGCTATATCGTAGAGGAATTTGCCAAGAACGAATACGAATCGTATATCTTGATAGACTTCAACAATACGATGCAGCAAGTATTAGATCTGTTTAGGAACTACCTATACGACCTTGATACTTTCTTTATGTACTTACAACTCTACTTCAATGTAAAGTTAACAACGCGCAAGTCGCTAATCATCTTCGATGAAGTACAGGCATTTCCTGAAGCGAGAGCCGCCATCAAGTATCTTGTCAAAGATGGACGATACGACTATATTGAAACTGGTTCACTTGTTTCCATCAACAAGAATGTCAAAAACATCATGATTCCATCCGAAGAAATCAGAATCAACATGTATCCGATGGATTTTGAAGAATTTCTTTGGGCTATGGGTGAAGAGGCAATCATACAACTCATCAAAAACCAATTTGCCAAGCTTAAGCCTCTTGGCCTCGACATGCATCGCAAGGCTATGACCTTATTCCGCCAATATATGATAGTAGGAGGTATGCCTAAGGCTGTAGATACCTATGTAAAGACTCGCGATTTTACAAAAGTTGATACAATAAAACGTGCGATAATAAGCCTGTATCGAAATGACATTCAGAAATACGCAGAAGGCAACGAGGTAAGAGTGACGAGCATCTTTGATCTGATTCCAAGCCAACTTCAGAAACACGAGAAGAAATTTCGCTTGTCTGAAATAAAGGCTGGTGCCAGAATGCGTGAGTACGAGGGTGCTTTCTTTTGGCTGAACGAAGCTATGGTTGCAAATATCTGCTATGGAGCAACAGAGCCAAACATCGGGCTTAATCTCAAGTTGGAAAACTCTAGCTTGAAATGTTACATGGCAGATACAGGTTTGCTAATCAGTATGGCTTTTGACGAGAATCGAATCATGCAGGAATCACTTTACAAGAAACTGATGATGGACAAGCTGGAAGTAAACGAGGGGATGCTTGTTGAGAATATCGTAGCACAGATGTTGAAGGCAAAGGGGCACAAGCTGTTTTTCTATTCCAACTATTCACGTGAGGCAGAAGACAGAATGGAAATCGACTTTCTGATAGCGAAGCCTTCGATTACGAGCAAGCACAACATCTCGCCAATAGAGGTAAAGTCTACCAATCGCTATACCATTTCATCTTTGGAAAAGTGTGTCAGAAAGTACAAGAATTACCTATCGACTCCTTACGTCATTCACACCTCAGACTTAGCGGAAAAAGATGGGATAGTATATCTGCCACTCTATATGACACCTCTGTTATAAATCAGAACTAGAAGAGGGCGTGCAAAGACTATATCTTGCACACCCTCTTCTCTTTTTCACCATCAAGTATCAATTGAAAGCCTTTCAACCATACAGGTCGCCAGATTTCCTATTTCCGTTTTTGCTGTTCTCTTTTATTCTAAACGCCAAATCGGCAAACTTTTTTATTGCAGCATGAACCTGTCCTCGTCCGAAAGCCCAGAAGATGAAGGCGGCAGAGGCTGGTGCAGCATGTGTTCCTACATACTGGCGCATTTTGACTAATAAAACTGAAGCCACTTACTCTTCATTAACGACCGCTTGTGACCTTGATCCTCACTTCATAAAAACTGGAACCGTATCCCAGCCAATAACCCAAAGCACCCTGAACATTCGACTTCAAATTGGAGTTGACAGGCATCAGGGGAATTCTGGACAAGGCTGCCATATCTTCGAAACTGCGCCAAAAGGCATAACCTTCCTCACCTAATGAAGAAAACTTTACCCTTACTATTTCATTCTCCTTAAAAAAAGGAGTGAAATCTTTCTGTAAATTATCCCTACCCCGTTTTACAGAAATCCTTCCCTCTTCTCCTATCATTCCATCGTCAAAAAGACCTAACTCGGCAGAATACATTTCGTTCTGGCTTCCTACTGTCTGCGTAAAAAGTTTGCATTTCCCCCGATAAGACGTATAAGCATAAAGTTGGAAAAGACTATCTACATCAGTAGGTTCTACACGAAAGGAATCAATTTTTGCAGACACCGGAATACGGGTCTTTGCTTCTGCTACCTTGCCATCCGAAGCCTCTACCCTCAAGGCATATTCCCTGCCCTCCACGCCACGCATATCATAAGTTGTGTAGATAAAAGGTGGAAAATATCTTTTATCATACCTACCAACCAAGACCTCTGTTCTTTCGCCATCAGAAATGGTAACTTTCGCCCATCGGTCCATATAGCGAGAAAGGCTGTCTAATGACAGCTCATCCTTACCCAAAGGGATTGTTTTAGTCAGTTTTACGATAGGGAAGCCACCAGCGTCAATCCACCCTTCAACTACCAATTGCGATTCATTTGAAGTAGACACATCCTGACTGCATCCTCCAAGCACAAAGGATAAAGCCAAAACGATTATGACAAGATAATTGTGACAGATTTTCATAAGCTGACGTTTCAAAATTTACAATAATAATTGATAGAAGGCATAATGGGCATCAAGAACTTAAAAGCATTATATCTCACATGATTATCATACACCTTGATGCGATAGAACAAATCATTTCCGTGCATCGTAACATTATACAGCGAAAAATTGATTCCGCTACGAACTTTACCCTTCGTTGCAAAATCATAACTTACCGACAAATCAAGACGCATATAAGGCTTTACTCTACTTCCATTGTGAGGTCCGTATTCCGTTACAAGATTGCCCGACATTAAATAAGCATAATTCACATTAGTATAAGGGGTTCCGGAAGCCAGCACATAGGTTGAGCCTAAACTGACACGGCGATTTATACGATAAGTAGCTACGGCATTCAGCTCGTAAATACGTTCATGCCCGGCAGGATACCATCCCTGATATTGTTCGCCATCAAACTTTCGCATGGCGCGCCCCAAGGAACCACTCAGCCATCCCGTCAGTTTTCCTCTTCGCTTTTCAAGGAGAAGATTCAATCCATAATTGTAACCCTTGCCATGCAACAAGGAGCCATCAAAAGAATAAGAAGAGAAAAGGATATCAAACATATTGCTATTATTCTCTATCTGATTCATCAGCCATTTATAATAAGTTTCCACACTCAACCGGTATTCCTTTTCGGCAAACCAGAATTCACCTTGCAAGGCAGCATGATAGACATATTGCGGACGATGATTTTTATCTGCAGCAAACCAGAATTCGGTAGGAAGTCCTGCCGAAGAAAAGCCAGTCTGAAAAAGATACTGGTTACGGATGCCCAAATTGAGATTCAGTTTTGCAGCTTGCGACAGGACGTAATTTAACTTAAGATGAGGCATCACCCGATAAAAAGATTTCTGACAATGATAACCAGAGACTCTAGCTCCCATTTCCATCAAAAGTTTTTCTCCCAAAGGTTGACAATACTGCAGATAAACACTTGCCTCTGTCGCCAGCTGATGCTGCGTATCAGTCTGATAATTAGCAAGATTGCCAGAAATACCAATATCTTGCGGCAAGAGTTGATGGCGAACCACCTCCGCTCCCATTCTCCATCTTCCACAAGAGAAATTTCCCTTATATCCTAAATCAAAGATAAAAGACCGCATTCCTACTTGAAAAGAATACTCACCTACATTCAACCGGTTGGCATAGCGGGAATAATACACCATCTGCTCCATCGACCAATCCTTTCCCCCTTCATTCAAACCATCTTTAGAGCGCGAATACCAATGAAGCGCAGCCATCGTATTATCCCACTTGAGTTTTCCCTGCAAACCATAACTGGCCTGTCCTATCTTCATTTTATCATAGCCCCAATATCCTTCAATTTTCAACACATTAGCATCATCCAACTGAGTGATATAAGACAGATTATAATCAGAAAAATCATACTTTACCTCATCACCATCTACCTCAAGCCATTTAGAGTATAACAGATTGAGATAGGCAGCACGAGCCGATAATAAAAGTAAGGAGCGTTTGCCAACCGGCAAGCGTAAAGTGCCTTGAGAAGACATCGGACCTACAGACAACTCTCCATGAACAGCACCCGTCCATAAACTATCTTCTGCCGCAAGCCAAGTAGGAGTCAACATATCTACCCTACCACCCAATCTGTTAGGAAAAGAAGCAGAAACTGGAGATTTCAGCAGACTCATCTCGGTGAAATGTCCCGCATTGAATATTGAGAAGAAGCCCAGCAGATGAGCCGCATTATAAACAGGAGCACCACCAAGGGAAACATAATTGTGAGAATTGTCGCATCCTTGGATATGCAAGCCGGCATCATATTCGGAATTGGTTTGCACGCCAGGCAAAAGTTGGGCATAATGCAGAGGATCGGCATTGCCCAGAATATGAGGCATTTCATCCATGAGAGACATGCTGATAATGCTGGTCCCCTCTATTTCTCTCAATTGAGAACGAAGGCGCTTACCACGAATCTCAACTGCCTGAAGCCCATAATGATTGAGCGTGTCGGTCATTTCTGCCGACACGCCTTTCAATATACCAAATACTACATAAATAAATATGCAGAAAACTCTTTTCACTATCTGATATTTCCTTTGATAATTCTACTGTATTGTGTTGACTTATATTAGTCAAACATCTTAATGAAATCATCTACGATGCTCTGCACCTTATCAACTACAGTCTTAAACGACTTCTCGTTGAAATAATCATAGTAAGAATACTTTGAACCATCAGAGAATTCCAACCATGGTTCAGCATCCCAATACTTATAGCTACCATAGCCATCCTCGATAGGTGCAAGATAAACCTTAGCACAACTCTTAGAGCTGTTATCGAGATACAACTGAGCATCAATCAATCTGTTAGCATTCTCAAGATACTGCTTGAACAAAGATTCATTTTCATCATTTTCATCTGCTTTATCAAGATTCTGAATCAGCAGATTAACATCAGAGAGTGTTGCAACAACCTTTGCCTTGCCCAAAATATCAACAGATGCAGAAACCTTGCCGTATGTACCTTCCAGATTGTTGTCGATATTTCCAGTAGCACTAGCAGTAACCGTAATCAGCTTTTCGTTGTCCTTAGAGATTACAGCCTTTGCTTCTGCATTCTTTCCTGCCTTGAAAGCCGCTTTATTTACTTCTACCTTATAAGCACCAATCTGAGTTACAGAAGAAATCTCTACCTCGTCTTTGGTCAGGTCAATTTCACCTGCGGTCTTCACCTCGGTATTAATCGTTGTCATGGCTCTCACCTCGCCATTTCGGCTCAGCGTAAGTTCCATCTTCTTAGGCAAGATAAAACGGTATTCGTCTTTATACTCTTGCCACTTGTAGCCATCCCAATATCCACCTTCATTATCAAAGCAATCATGATGAATCAGGGTTCCATCACTACTACCTTTCAATGTAAGCACACAGTTCTTGCCATCCTTGTCATTGAAGAAGAAAGAGAGATGATCACCACCCTTCTTCGTCTGTTTCCAAACTCCATTCTTGAGCGTAAACTCCCCTACGAAGTTAGAAGCCTTGATAAGATATTTCGTACCTTCTTCGCTGTCTGATTTCTCGAAAGCATCAACACATGCCTCGAACCATTTTGACACCTCACTACCATCTTCGTAGTCAACACCATCAATCATGGTCTTGAACTCCTGCAGATCATTCACATTCATCTTGCCCAGCAGCTCCTGTGCTGTAGCGTCTAATTTCTGTTTAGCTTGTGCAGCTGTCAATTCTGTGTTTCCGCCAGGATTATCATTTCCCCCACCAGGAGTCTCTGTGCCACCTCCAGGAATTTCCGGAATGTTTTCAGGATCATCACTACTACTGCTGCAAGACGCTACAGAAAAAGTCATCGCCATCGCTAAAAAAGATACCAACAGAAAATTCTTTCTTTTCATACTAGTTAGTTCTATACTTGCCTATCCTCAAGAGCAAGTTTTTAATGAATGAATAGTCAGGTGGTGAGGACATCATTCCACCTTTTTATATTTCTCCTCTTATTATTATGCAAAAGTAAGTTTTTTCTGTGGATAAACCAAGAAAAAATGCGTTTTTCTGAAGCATGTACAATATATCCTAAAATCCGCAACTATCATCCAATACACGATTAAGGGTAGATTTATGAGTCG
>OBCI01000247.1_pt1 | contig 11960 bp, 7 predicted proteins | sample 1495881 | NCBI WGS metagenome assembly OBCI01 (sample SAMN03418262, study PRJEB22391) | human gut metagenome | biome: human-gut; feature: organic feature; material: feces | host: Homo sapiens | place: Tanzania | collected 2013-01 | reverse complement strand
AATGGTGTCGATGTACTTGATGTGACTTTCGTCAGCCACCATTACTTTAACTTCTTCCATTTTCTCTTTATATTTTGAATGTTCTTATTTTATAATCTGTTGTTATAATACCTATCAAAGATCAATTAATATCTATGATTGAGCTCCGGAATCACTTCCGACAAGATGTCGATGATTTCCTCTTCTGTCGTTCCCTTCTTCTTGACCAGGAAGATGGTGTCATCTCCTGCGATGGTTCCAAGGATTTGAGGAATATCGCTGTTGTCGATGTTGTAGGCGATACTGCTCGCATATCCCGGACGTGTCTTGATAACTACCATATTGCCTGAGAAATTGATGGATTGAAATCCTGTACTCAGTCCCATCTTGCTGATGGACATAGGGTGAGTGACACGTTTGTAGAGCGCATCATTAGGTAAAACGTATGCGTATTTTCCGCTGGATGAAGCAGCCTTGGCTACCTTGAGCAGCTTGAGGTCGCGGCTCAATGTGGCTTGCGTTATCTCAAATCCTTCTTTGTGCAAAGCTTGCAAGAGTTGTTCCTGCGAACTTAGCTCTTGGCTAGAGATAAGCATCTTTAATGCTTCCAATCTGTTGTTCTTTACTTTCATACGCTGTATTTTTATTCGTTTGTGGTTGCAAAATTACAATAAATATATGAAAACACCAAGAAAATACGTATAAAATTTGCATATTTACGATAATATGTTGTAGAATGATAGGAATATGCAGGAAATATGCAGTATAAATATGCATACGGCGTGTTTGGAATACTCTATCGAATAGCTTTGGCTTGTTTCCTGGTGTTTCCTTTGGCATTATATAAACGTTTGAAATCATTATAAAAGTGGGTTTGCAGGAATAAAAGAAGGTTTTTTTGTTGAATCTTGCATTTTTTTACTTAAAAAATTGCATTTATTGTTTTTTTTGTTTATTTTTGCAGCAACTAATCTTTAAGCCGATGAATAAATTAACGCTAAACTTATTGATTTTACTAGCCATACCCTGTATACTCTATGGTCGTAACTTCAATGTGATGGATTTCGGTGCTCGAGGTAACGGAATCAGTGATGACGCAATCGCCATTCAGAAAGCTGTGGATGCTTGTACGAATGCCGGAGGGGGAGATGTGGTCTTTTCTGCCAATCATACTTTCCTTTCAGGACCCGTACAGTTGAAATCAAACGTGAACATCGTTCTTGAAACCAATTCCGTCTGGAAAGCCAATCCCGATGAGAGTATCTATCATCTCAGCGCCTTCGGCAAGAACGAGGGTGAGGGAATGATGTGGATATGGGCGAAGAATGTGGAGAATCTTTCGTTCTCGGGTCATGGTACGATTCATGGCAATGGTATCAAGTTTATGGGTGCAGAACTCTTTGACAGTTACGAACTCAAACCGGTTACTACCTTCGATCCCCGTCCGCATGTGCTTACCCTGATGGGAGTCAGGAATCTCAATATCCGGGATATTACCATTCGGGAAGGTGCTTACTGGACGGTGCATCTCATCGGTTGTGATGGGGCGGTGATTGACGGCATCAGTCTGCTCAACAATCTCAAAATCCGTAATGGTGATGGCATTGATATTGATCATAGCAAGAATGTGCGTATTGCCAACTGTCATATCACCAGTGGTGATGATGCCATCTGTCTGAAGAACCGACGTGAGTTTGAAGAATATGGTTCCTGTCACGACATCGTGGTCACGAATTGTGTGATGGAGAGTCGCAGCTGTACCGTGAAGATAGGCAGCGAGAATATGGATTCCATCTATAATGTGGTTATCGACAATTGCGTAATCAAGGGTAGCAACCGTGGTCTAGGTATTCAGAACCGTGATGAGGGAACCGTGAGCAATGTGGTTTTCTCTAACATCATTCTGGATTGCCAGCTGTGGAGCGATGTATGGTGGGGTAAGGCAGAACCTATTTACGTTACTTCTTACCCTCGTGCCAATGGAAATCACAAGGATGCCAACTGGCGATTCCCGAAAGGACAGACTGTTGGCAGATGTGGCGAGGTGAGCCATATCTACTTTAATAATATCTATGCCACTTCAGAAAACGGCTGCTTTATCGGCGGAGATACTCCGGATAAGGTTAACAATATCTATCTCAACAATGTACATCTCAACTTGAAGAAACTGACAGGCTATGATGGCGGCGTGTATGACAAGCGCCCATGTCGTGGCGAGGGCTTTATATATAATAAGGTATATGGAGTCTATGTAGAGAATGCCAGGGATGTAGAGATTGATGATCTGAGAGTGCAGGTTGGACCGAAAGTAAACTATGGAGGAAAAACCTTCGGTATAGTCGACTAGGAAACCAATCTTTTCATAGAATTGAAACTAAAATCTTAAACAGGTGTAATAAGGTAGTACTACCTTTGCATCCGATTATTTATAACAAAATCTAGTAGTTATGCAAATAGTACAAAAGACAAATGGAAGAAGCATGAAAAGAGTATTGCTTTCTTCCGCCCTTCTGCTGGTGAGTACACTCACATTTGCACAAAGTAAGGTCAGCGGTACCGTGAAAGATGCCAATGGCGAACCTCTCATAGGCGTAAGCGTCATGGAGGTAGGTACTAACAATGGAGCGGTTACCGATATGAATGGTAACTATACCTTGAATGTGAAGCCGGGAGCAAAGTTGAAGCTCTCTTACATTGGATTTACACCGCAGACGGTAAAAGCTGGCTCTAACAGTCAGATTGTTTTGCAGGAAGATAATACGGCCTTGAATGAGGTCGTAGTTGTAGGTTATGGTACGATGCGCCGTAAGGATGTTACCTCTTCTATTACTACCGTGAAGGCTGAAGATTTGAACCGTGGTGTGTTCACAGACCCAGGTCAGATGCTTCAGGGAAAGGTTCCGGGTTTGGTGGTTTCTTCTACTGCCGATCCTAACGGTTCTCCTACGATTACCCTTCGTGGTGCTTCTACTCTCCGTACGGGTGCCATGTCACCTTACTATGTAGTGGATGGAATCCCTGGAGTTGATATTTCTATTGTGTCTCCAGAAGATATCGAGTCTATTGACGTGCTTCGTGATGCTACGGCAACAGCCATCTATGGTTCTAAGGCTGCCAATGGTGTAATCATCATTACCACCAAGAAGGGTTCTAAGGAAAGAACCAATGTAACCTATAATGGCTATGTAGCTATTGACAATATACTGAAGAAATATGATGTGTGTACTGCCGATGACTTGCGTCAGTATGCAAAGGACAACAATATAACTCTCAAGGATGGTGGCGCCAATACGGATTGGCAAGACGAGGTGCTTCGTACAGGTATAAGTCATAATCATAATGTGAACATTAGTGGAGGCAATGGTTCTACTAATTATATGGTTAGTGCTGATCTCAGAAAGCGTGAGGGTGTCATCAAGATGACAGGCTTTGACCGTTTCAATGTCCGTTCTCTTGTGTCAACCAAGACATTGAAAGACCACCTTACGATTTCTATTGGTGCGAATATGATGTATGGCAAACACTTTGGCGTACCATCTGGCAATGAGGGTGCGTCAGTGCTTGATGCCATGAACTATTATTCTCCTACTAATGCAGTGAAGAATGCGGATGGAACATGGACCGTAGGCTCTGGCTCCAAGAACTATAATCCTCTTGCATTGATGGAGGAAAATAAGTCTGAGACAGTATGGAAACGTAACCAGTTTGTTGGAAAGACTGCGCTTGAACTCTGGAAAGGATTGGTCTGGAATGTCAACTATTCCTGGAGTAATTATCAAAGTACTTATAGTGCGTATAACACTCGTAACTCTCAGTTGGAGGGTATTGGCAACAAGAATGGTCAGGCTACCCGTAACACCTATTTTGGTCGAGAACAGACCTTTGAGACTTATCTCAACTACAACTTCACGGCCGGTAAGAACAAGTTTGACCTGATGGCTGGTTATTCCTGGGAAGAGAAGAGGAACAATGATGGTTTCGGACTGAGTGTAGAAGGTTACTATAACGATGATCTTGGATGGTATAATATGTCATACGCACAGACCATCTTGGGCGTTCAGAACTCCGTTCAGAGCGGCTATTTGGAGAAGGTACGTAACATCTCTTTCTACGGTCGTGTGAACTACTCTTTTGACAGTCGTTATATGCTTCAGGCAACCATTCGTCGTGATGGTTCTTCGGTATTCGGCAAGAATAATCGTTGGGGAACTTTCCCTTCTGTATCTGCTGCTTGGAATATCACTGAGGAGAAGTTTATGCAGAACCAGCATATCTTCGATAACTTGAAACTTCGTGCGGGATATGGTATTTCAGGTAATGCCATGGGCTTTGATGTGTATTCTTCTTATAATACGTATGGTGCTTCTGGTACATTCGTATATGATGGTAAGACTTATCGCACATACGGTGCAACCAAGAATGCAAACCCTGATTTGAAGTGGGAGTCAACAGGTATGTTGAACATTGGTCTCGACTTCGCATTCTTGAAGGGACGTCTGAATGGTACTGTAGAAGTTTATCATAAGAAGACCAAGGACTTGATTTGGAGCTATCCTGTTTCAACGACTCAGTACATATATGGTTGGATGGATGCCAATGTGGGTGAGATGACCAATAAGGGTATTGAGTTTACATTGAATGCGGTGCCTGTTCGTACCAAGAATATCATGTGGAGTACTACCCTCAACCTCTCTCATAACAAGAATACTGTCGATAAGATGCAGAATGAGACATTCCATACTACTAATCTCACCCAAGGTGACCCAATGGTAGCTGGTGTTTCTGCTGATGGTTGGACACAGAGAATTATGGAGGGTGAACCTATTGGTACATTCTATACGTATCAGTATGCAGGAACTGTAAATGGACGCTCAGAGTACTACGTTCTTGATGAAAATGGTAATCGTACAGGCGAAACCACCAATAATCCAAGTTTGAAAGACCGTTCTATAACTGGTTGTGCGCAACCTAAGCTCAATGCAGGTTGGAACAATACGCTTACTTATAAGAACTGGAGTCTGAACGCATTTATCACAGGTGTGTTCGGTAATGACGTTTATAATAGTGCTCGTGCTCACTATACGGCTGCTCAAATGTTCTCAGATGGTAAGAACGTATTGAAAGAATTCCTTTCTAATCCTGTTGGTGATGCTTCAAGCTCACTTCCTTCGGACCGTTATATAGAGAAAGGATCTTACGTTCGTCTTCAGACCCTCTCTTTGAGCTACACATTCCGTAATTGCTTTAATGACTGGATTCAGGACTTGACTCTTTACGGAACAGCCAACAATCTCTTTACGATTACTAGTTACAAGGGACTTGACCCAGAGGTAAACATGGGTGGCATTGATCCTGGTATCGATTACCGTTGGAGCCGTTATCCACATACACGTACCTTCATGGTAGGTGTTAAGATTAATTTCGGTGGAAGCAAGAAGAAATAGGCTGCGCCACAGTATATCGACCTAAAGTAATAACATTTAATCAGATTACAGAATATGAAACTAAATAGATTGTTTATTTCAGCTGGATTATTTGCCATGACACTTACCGGCTGTACGGACTTGGACATGAGTCCAAACTCGCAATATACTGAGGATCCTAGTCAAAACTCAGGAGTTGATCCTATGATTGTTGTGGAGGCAAAGATGGCGGATGTATATTACCATCTTGCAGGAACATTGGGCCGCCGTTATATGGAGGCGCAATGCTTGGCTTCCGATGAGTTTACTTCACTCGCTTTTGCTGGCGGTTATTATGACAGTGGTACCTATGCTCACCAAGCACTACATTGTAGTTCTCCTAATGATGCATCTATCGGTTGGTATGATGATGTGACGGCTGGTATTACAAAGGCGAATACCATATTGGAGGAATTGGGTAGTGGAGCTTCTGCCCAGATGAAAGCACCTGCTCGTGCCATACGTGCTTACTACACCTGGATTTTGATGGATAGTTATGGTGATACGCCTATTTTGGATAAAGTTCAGGCTGAAGGTTCTGTGGTACCTCGTTCACCACGTAAGGAAGTTGCGGAGTGGATTGAGAGTGAGCTTAATGACATTATCCCTGTATTGACGGATGATGTTACTGAAAATACATACGGCAAGCCTACTAAATGGATGGCTGAGGCTCTTCTTGCCAAGCTATATATCAACTGGCCTGTTTATACGGCGGAGTCGGTTGATCAATATGATGCTGCAACTGCTGCAAATCCAAAGTTGGATGCTTGTATTGCTGCTTGCGATGATATTATCAATAGTGGTAAGTTCAATTTGGGTTCTGTTGACTATCTTCATAAGTTCTCATACGATAATGGCTGGACGGTAGAGGACTTCATATACGCAATACCATATGATGCCATCAATCGTCAGGGTATGCAGTATGCTCGTCCTCGTACATTCAAGGATATGAAAAATTTGTTGCCAAATGTCTATGGTTCAACAGATAAGTTTACTCAGTCGTTTGGTGGTAACATGGTTGTCACTCCTGAGTTTGCCAAATTGTTCTCTCTGGATGGGGATGTTCGTAATCTCTGCATTCTTCGTGGTGATGTCTATGTTCGTGATCCAAAGACTTTACGTCCTACAACTGAACCTTTTATGTATAAAGGCAACCAGGTACATTTTACGGAAGACATCACTCTTGCTAAGATAGATAATACCATCGAGGTTGGCAATGACGCCAATGCTTATCAGCAGGGGTGTCACTCCATCAAATGGTTTACTACTCCAGCCGACTATAACAATGGACGTAACCAGTCTAATGACCTGCCAATCTTCCGTTATGCCGACATACTTCTTATGAAGGCTGAGGCTCTTACTCGTCAGGGTAGTAGTGGTGCAAAAGCTCTCTTCAATCAGATTCGTTCATACGCAGGTGCTCCAACGATAGCTAACGAACCTACCTTGCAGGAAATCTATGATGAGCGTGGTCGTGAATTCTTTGATGAGAACTGGCGTCGTAACGATATGATTCGTTTCGGTCATTATGAGGATGAGTTCTTCCCTCATTATAAGGATTTCCCAGATGCAAACTTCGACAAGCGTCATCGCATCTTCCCTGTGCCACAAAATACAATCAATTTGAATGGCTGGGAGCAGAATCCTGGATATTAATCGGTTGAATGATGATAAATGGGGAGTGGTGGATTCTGCCACTCCCTTTTTTTAATTGTTAGATGAAGTTTGTTTCATTTTGATAAAACTGTTTGATTATGAGAAGGAATCTATTGTTGTTATTACTGTGCTTGGCAGGCTTGCTAGCTGTAGATGCTCAAACATTGAGCCGTAAAGAGGTCGAGACCTACGTGATTAATCAATATGGAAAAAGATGGAAAGACATTGCACTTTATCTTGGCGAAAAAGATACGTTGGACAAGGAGAATGCTTTGACGTTTGAAAAAACTATCTCGGTGCAAGGCAAGAGTAAAAATGAACTCTTTGTCGATTTGAATTATTGGTTTCTGAAAACCTTTAGCAATGCTAGTTCATCGATAGAGATGGCAGACAAGGAATTGGGGGTTATCATGGCAAAGGGTTATTTGCCAGGCATTGCTTATCACTCGGGTGGTTATTCCTCTTATTGTGTCAATATTCGCCCTCTTGTGCGTTGCGACATCAATGATGAACAGGTCAAACTTACTATTGTCGTTCCAAATTATGAGGTGACGAAAGTTGATGATGGTATTTGGAGTGCCATGCTGGATGAGGATTTCGACAAGCATCCCCCATATACTGTGAACGAAACATGGTCGCTGAATGATTGTTTCCCTTTTGCGAAGAAAGATGGAACCAAGAAAACTTCCAGCAAGGCATTGGTGATGAGTCATGGATATGTGGAGGCCTTGATGAATCGTATTCAAGCGGCATTAGAAGGATCTGTTGACGATTTATAAAACTGGTGATATGGTAAACTTGGATCGCCCAGGGGCGTCTGAGAATTTGATGAAGAAATAATACTAACGATAAGGTCTGTCTTATGAGAAAGTCTTTACTGCTTTTGGTGGCCTTTTTGACTGTGACCTTGCAGGTCGCTGCCAAGGAATATACCCGATACGTGGATCCACGTATCGGAAGTGAGGGATTGGGTAGAACTTTCCCCGGACCTTGCATGCCATACGGTATGGCGAAGCCGGGACCGGATGCCGTGTCTATGCCGAATGCGGGATGGGCACCGATGCCTGTGCCTCTCAAGGGATTCTCGCAGATGCACGTCAGCGGAACCGGGGGCGGACAGAAATATGGCAATATCCTGATTCAGCCTTTCTTGGATGCAGGGGAAATCATCCAGAAACGGGTGGATGAGAAGATTGCCCTGGGATATTATGCCTGTACTTTTGAGAATGGAATCCGGACGGAGATTACCGCCTCAGAACGTTGTGTCTTCTATCGATTGGATTATGGCAGAAAGCAGAAGGGAAAACTCCTGATAGATGTGGCTACCTTCCTGGGTATAGATACGATTCCAGATAAGCGCGAAACTCAGCAGTATGTGGATTCGTATGTTACCTGTGATGGGAAATATGCCGTCTCAGGATGGAGTACTGTAAGGGGTGGCTGGAACAATGGCGGCCCTTATACCGTATATTTCTATTTGCAGAGTGATGTGCCTTTATCTAATTTTGATGTGCCTCTATCTAATAGCGAAGTCCCCCTATATAATAAGGTGAAGGAATCAAAGACAAGATTGGATGTTGCCTTCTCGGAAAGTACCGTCAATCTGAAGATCGGTATTTCGCATATCAGTATCGCCCAAGCCAGGCGGAACATCCCGTCTTGTGGCTTCGATATCCAGCTGAAGAATTTGCGTAAAACCTGGAACGGAAAGTTGGGAAAGATAGAAATCGCAGGAACCGAAAAGCAGAAGCGGATGTTTTATACAGCCCTTTATCATACGATGCTGATGCCTGTGGATAAGTCGGGTGAAAATCCTCATTTCTCTGCTACGCCTTATTATGATGATTACTATGCTATCTGGGATACTTACCGTACCTCCATGCCTTTGCTTACCTTGATAGAGGAACCCCAGCAGCGTGATATGGTCAATTCCCTGCTCAATATCTACAAGTATGACGGTTATATGCCTGATGCTAGAAGTGGCAACTGGAATGGCAGAACGCAGGGTGGCAGTAATGCGGATATAGTCATAGCCGATGCTTTTGCCAAAGGAATGAAGGGTATTGACTATGAACTGGCGCTGAAGGCGATGATCAAGGATGCCGAAGTGCCGCCAACGGATAATGATGGATTTGTGGGCAGTGTTCCTGAGGAAAAGCATGGTAGAGGTGGATTGATGGAATATAACACGCTGGGCTATATTCCGTATGGAATAGACCGTGCCGGCAATCGTACCGTGGAGTATAGCTATGATGACTGGTGTATTGCCCAGGTGGCAAAAGGACTGGGCTATCCGGAACTCTACGATAAGTGTATGAAGCGTTCGCATAACTGGCGCAACCTCTGGCGCTCAGATTATGAATGGCAGGGGATGAAGGGATTTATCATGCCGAGAGATGCGGATGGCAGATGGCTCGACTCTGTGTCTTGGGGCAAGTCGAAGGTCTATCATCCTGTGATTCCTTATCATCCGGATACCAAGGTGGCGCCCTGGTATCTTCCATGGTGGTCAACCTTCTTCTATGAGGCTTTGTCGGCAGAGTATAGTCTCAGTATTCCGCACGATGTTCCGGGACTGATTGAGGCATGTGGAGGCAAGGATGCTTTCATTAAACGACTCGATACCTTCTTTGCCAATGGCCATTTCAATGTGGCGAATGAACCGAGCTTCATGACTCCTTACCTATATCATTGGGTGGGGCGTCCGGACTTGAGTATTCAGCGAATCCATCAGATCGTGAACGATAACTATGATGATTCTCCTGGCGGTTTGCCGGGTAATGATGATGGGGGAGCGATGTCGTCCTGGCTCGTTTTCAATATGCTGGGATTCTATCCGATAGCCGGTCAGAATCTCTATATCGTAGGTTCGCCGATGATTCCTGAATATACCATCCATCTATCGAATGGCAAGGACCTGAAGGTGGTGAGAGAAGGAGAGCTGTGGAAGCAGATGTTCATAACTCACGATCTGTTGATAAATGGTGGAAAACTTGTTCTTCCTGATTTTAAAACTGAGGAAAATGGTGTTGATAAAACGCAGAAACTGCTGATAATGAAAGAAAAAGAGAAATCCACAGTTTTTGCACAGCCTGTGGATAAGTATTTGATAACTATTCCGGCGCAGTATGTGGGCCGCTTCATCCTCAACCGACAGTATCGCAACTGGGAGGTAGGAGTAGATTCTACGAGTATGGCTGATACGCTTATACTGAAATGTAATCAGTCTCTCTATCTGATTCCTCGCAAGGTGGTGGATGAGGCTGATGGCTTCTGTTGGGATAGTCCGCAGAAAGGCAGGAATCTCTATGTGTGCGATATGAGTTCCAACAAGGGAATGCGTGACGGTACCTTCCTGTTTATCTCCCGAAAGGCGCTGCGCCAGCTTCAGGCAAACGGATCCTTTGTCTATAATGGGATTTTATGGCGTAAAATATCAGCAGATGAAAAGAGCATTACCGTCAAGGCTGAACAGGATGGAACCATGATGCAGATTGCTGTGAATCTCGGTCTCCCTTGGGTGCTGCGTATGGAAGGAAATCCTTTAGGTATTGATTGGAGGTTGGAAAAACAATAAATTGGAGTATTCTCCGTTTCATTATTATATGAACAGAAAAGTAACATTATTATATATCTCTTTGGCTTGCGTGCTATCCATGCAGGCTCAGACCCGCCAGCAGATGGGCGGCGTCTATTATGCTTATCCGGAAGGTCCTTCTGCCAAGACAGGAACTTTTGGTACGGCTACTTACGTGATGTCAGATTCTCTGAGTGTTCCTCAGGGATTTGCACCCTTTTATATCAGTCATTACGGTCGCCATGGTTCCCGTTGGATGCCGAAGGATGACCGGTATGTCTGGATCTGCAAGCATTTTGAAGATGAGCGCAATCTCACTCCGCTTGGCTTGCAGGTGAAGGGAATGCTGCAGCGTGTATGGGAGAATGCCAAGGGTAACGGTGGAAAACTGAGCAAGCTGGGTGCTCTTCAGCATCAGGGCATCGCTCATCGTATGTTTGAGCGTTATCCGCAGATCTTTGCTGCGGGCAATGCGGTAAAGGCCCGTTCCAGTGTGGTGGATCGATGCGCCAAGAGTATGCAGGCTTTTACTTCGGAGTTGCATACCCTTCAGCCGGGTTTGAATCTGGATGTCAAGACCGATTCTGCCGATATGGCTTGGATAGCGTATGTCTCTCCCGAAGTGAAGGCTTTGGAGAATCGTACCCATGTGCAGGCTCAGGTTTCACCTCGCCGTTTCCTTCTTCAGTTGTTTAAGGATGTCTCTAAGGTGGATGAACCCCTGAAGCTGATGACCGAGATGCATACGGTGGCTTCTTCCATTCAGGATGTAGGCTTGAACTTCTCCTCTTATCCGCAGGATATAGAAGATGGCTTGAATGCACTTTTCACCGATGATGAGTTCCGTGCCATCTATGATGCCAATAATCTTCGCATGACCATCAACAATGGTACCGTTGCGACGAATGAGGATATTCCTGCCCGTAGTGCCATCTCCTTATGGCTGAATATCGAGGCTGACCGTGCCTTGCAATCATCCAAGTCATCGGCTACGCTTCGCTTTGGTCATGATACAGCCCTTTACCGTCTTCTGTCTCTTCTCTTCGATGTAAATGTTCCTCCGGCAGGAGCAAGAGAAGATGCAAAGCTGGTGGTTTTGGGAGATGAAATGGGAAAGATGGATCGCGTGGTCCCGATGGCTGCCAATCTCCAGATGATATTCTATAAGAATGCGAAGGATAGCGTACTGGTGAAATTCATGCTCAATGAGCGGGATGTCATGCTTTCTCCCGTAGGTCAGGTGATCTATGGTACACATTACTATTCCTGGAATGTCTGGAAGCAGG
>OBCI01000245.1_pt1 | contig 12016 bp, 10 predicted proteins | sample 1495881 | NCBI WGS metagenome assembly OBCI01 (sample SAMN03418262, study PRJEB22391) | human gut metagenome | biome: human-gut; feature: organic feature; material: feces | host: Homo sapiens | place: Tanzania | collected 2013-01 | reverse complement strand
CAACATGTGGAGCTGACTGTTACTAATAGGTCGAGGGCTTAATCTGGTTAATAACGGAGAAAACAAATCGGATTTGTATGAAGTTTTGAAGGTACAAACCTTAATAATCCTCGATAGCTCAATGGTAGAGCACTCGGCTGTTAACCGAGTTGTTGTAGGTTCGAGCCCTACTCGGGGAGTTTTCTTTTTCTTAGGCTCCATGGTCAAGCGGTTAAGACATCGCCCTTTCACGGCGGTAACACGGGTTCAAATCCCGTTGGAGTCATTTTTAGCACAGCAATGCGCTGAGTTAAAAGTCATAAGTCGTATGCCGATGTGGCTCAATTGGCAGAGCAGCTGATTTGTAATCAGCAGGTTATCGGTTCGAGTCCGATCATCGGCTTATATATTTGGACCATTAGCTCAGTTGGTTAGAGCAACCGGCTCATAACCGGTCGGTCCTGGGTTCGAGTCCCCGATGGTCCATTAAATTTTTTCTTGCATTTTTGTGCAAACTGTGATATTATATATCACGCATTAAGCATTTGGCCTAGTGGCTCAGTTGGTTAGAGCGCCGCCCTGTCACGGCGGAGGTCACGGGTTCGAGTCCCGTCTGGGTCGTTTGTAGTGAGTATCTACTACAATTTTATATGGGATCTTAGCTCAGCTGGGAGAGCATCTGCCTTACAAGCAGAGGGTCACAGGTTCGAGCCCTGTAGGTCCCATTCATGCCGCAGTGGCGGAACTGGCAGACGCGCAGGACTTAAAATCCTGTTGTAGTGATACAGTACCGGTTCGATTCCGGTCTGCGGCATTCATTCAAAACACTTGACAAGAGTGTTATAATGAATGAGTAAATAAAATATGTGTGTGTAGCTCAGCTGGATAGAGCACTTGGCTACGGACCAAGGTGTCGGGGGTTCGAATCCTCTCACGCACGTTATTTAATATAGAAAGAGCAGGTTGTAATACCTGCTCTTTCTATATTACAAATCGTCCGCGGACGATTTGAACCCCAGGGTTCGTTCTACACTCCGTTTCGGTCGGCGCTAAGCGGAAGTCCGGTGGACTTCCAGCGCCCTCTCACGCACGTTATATAGTATAGAAAGAGCAGGTTGTAATACCTGCTCTTTCTATACTACAAATCGTCCGCGGACGATTGTACCCCCAGGGTTCATTCTACACTCCGTTTCGGTCGGCGCTAAGCGGAAGTCCACCGGACTTCCAGCGCCCTCTCACGCACGTTATATAATAATAGAAATACTTGGTGATTCTCAGCCATTAAAAATGAGAGATGATAAAGTTTGGTAACCACTAGCCTAAAATAGCTGATGATAAGGAGGTCTAAAAGGTTTCCTTATTTTTTGGAAGGAGATAATGTGGATTTTATGTTTTCTAAGGATGAAATTGTATAGAGTTGAAAATGTAATATAAATTAGGAGGAGTAAGGATTAATGAACTACTACATAAGTGACCTGCATCTGTTCCACGAAGCCTCAATTCGCTTTGATAACAGACCATTTGGCTCTTTGGATGAGATGCATGAAGCAGTTGTCAGCCGATGGAACAATAAAATAAACAATGGAGATACAGTATACATCCTTGGTGACATGAGTATGCGTGGTAAGAAAGAAGACCTCATATCGCTTGTTGCTACATTAAAGGGTAAAAAGATTCTTGTTAAAGGCAACCATGATGATGTGTCAGATTACAGATATAAGCAGCTCTTTTATGATGTATGCGATTACAGAGAGATACATGACTCATACGGTGGTAAGAATTATGACCTTGTGCTGTGTCACTATCCTATATTTTCGTGGAATGGCATGAACAGAGGCACAATCCTATTATACGGTCACACCCACAACAGTGCAGAGGACGTATATTTTCAAAAGTGTCTGGCTGGAATGGAAGCAAATAATTGCAGGCATGTAGGTGATAAGCCAATACAGGCATACAATGTAGGCTGCATGAAGCCATGGATGGATTATGAGCCAAGAAGTTTGAAAGAGATTATTGACATGGTTTAAGATAATAAATAACATAATTGAGGCACGGAGTATTAATTCCGTGCCTCAATTGTTTTATCCGGATTACCTTTCTGTTGTAAAATAAAGGGCGTTATTTCAGTGCAGATATAATTTTGAAATATGGCTTGAAAAGGCTGTAATATTTCAGACCATCTGTCTCACCGTAGCTCTTTGTGATGGCAGATCTTATGCCATTGAGATTCTTTGTTTTATTCTTGTTTTTTTCAAGAAAATCAACAAAATCACCGGGATCATTAATATCACTATGAGCGAAAATTATACCTGTAAAACGCTCTACCTTCTTTATACGCGTGAGCTTCTCAGGCGTATAAGAGTAGGATTTGTCTTTTATGGTTTTATAAATTGTCTGACCCTGTTTCATACCATAAACATGAACCAGCGTCTCATGAAGCTTGAGCAGATTGTCTTTTCCCATGCAGTTTAGGAAAGAATCTACCTCAAAATGGTCGAAGTCTTCGGATACTGCCGATACTTCAGAAATATCTGATGCATCAATGCTGTCCGTTGAGGATTTAGCCTCATCTGCTTCGTTTTTATTTGAGCTGTTACCAGAACCGTTATGAGGTGTCTGTTCGTCAGTGAATGGTAAGTCATCGTTAGTCGTAAGCTCGTCACTTGCAGGTAAATCATCGTTGGTCGAAAGCTCATCATTTAACGGTTCATTGTCTGTATAGCTGCTATGATTGCCATCGAAAAGTTCATTCAGATTATAAGACTTTGCAGTGATAGCATCATTATCATTATCGGTATCGATGTTTGTATCGATATTGGTATTGGCGTTATCTTCCTTGGATGGAATATCTGCTACTACCTGATACTTGATGTTTTTTCTTCGCTGGACAGCCTGTTTGCAGAAATTTACATTGAATCTGCGTACAGCGAATCCCTTGTCTTTCCAGAATCTTACAGCAGGGTCATAGCCTGTGTCATTGCTCATTATGATGTACTCATCAGCACATGACTCGGCTGATGCAGCATCACATTTTTTTTCACTGAATGAACCAGCGCATCCCATCAGATATCCCATATATGATACGAGCTGAAAATCAAGGGCATTCGTGCCCTCATAGGATTCCTCAAATCGGATATTTATTTTGTTATTTTCCATAAGTCTGATGACTGACATGTATGACATGTGAGGTGATTTTTTTGTGTAAAAAACTACGATTTCATCGTCCTCATCTGCCATATCAAACAGCATCAGCCAGTTGTCGTTGACATTTTCGCTGTCTACTAAAAAGTGTCTGATAATAATCACCATTAATCCGGACAAAGGTATTGTAGCATGTGTAGGAGAAAATGGCAAATAATATAGATTTAAGTAAATGTTAACAATACAAAGAGTGCAACATATGATATAATTTTAATATATTTTGAAAATGAAGGGGAAATAGATTTGACAGATATTGATGAAATTAATAATGTGATACAGGAAACAGATGAAGAAGCATATGAAGAAACATATGCGTTGGACTTCGAATTTACAGAGGAAAAGGAATATAAAACAGTACAGAAATATGAGCTTGTGACGATTCTATCGTATCTTATAGGTGTCAGAAATGAGATACTTGATTATATGTGCAGTGATGAGTATGTGGAGCTTTTAAACAGATTAAGAGAAAGTACAAATGCGAGGATACTCAGATATCTGTGTAAGGCACGTACAAGTCTGATGCGCAACTATAAAAAAACAGACAATGAAATAAAATATAATCTGGGTAATATAAACAGGATGGAGTGGTTTGATGCAGAGAATATAAATAAGCTTGAGAGCTGGGAAGTGCATATTATATTGTATAATTCATCGGCTGACAAGTATTGCGTACATATTAACAAGCTGATAAATGAGCACGTGGATGCATGCAAAAAGCTTTTCCCAGACTGGGTAAAATGGGAGTATATCAGGGATTTGTTTGTTATAGCGGATTATGAAAAGCCAAAGAAGCTAAAGGCAGAGTATACTGTCTATAAAGAGCACAGAAAAGAGTATCCGTACGGGATGTACATTCACTGGCGCCCGGATGGCAGGGGAAATCTGCTCAATTCTGACGGACGTATATTAAAGACAATATACAGACAGCATGGTGATTATTTCAATGACGGTTCAAAATACAGGGATGCAGTGGAAGATACAAAGGAAAATATATATGAGTTTATCCGTGAAAGTATGCGTGTTGTGATAGTTGTGGATTGTGAAAATTCTGATGTATACAAGCTGTATGGAGTATTAAAAAACTTAAATTCTGAGCAAATGTCCAAAATAGAAAAAATTATACTTTATGATGATTATCATACATCCTGTGGATGGGACTGGCTGGAAAAATTCATACATATCCCTGTATTCCACGAGGAGGTGGAGCGTGTGACAGACCGAAAGTCGCTTGTTGATATAAAGATGACTGCGGGAGTGTGTGAGGCGTATTATAAGGACAACATAGACTCGTTTATTTTGTGCTCAAGTGATTCGGATTACTGGGGACTTATTTCATCGGTAAAGGATGCTCATTTCCTCGTGATGTACGAATATAGCAAGTGCGGACAGTCAATCAAGGATGCACTTACAAAACGATGTATATTTCATTGTTCAATAGACGATTTCTATACAGGAAATGCAAGTGATTTAAAGAAAAAAGTCATGATAAGTGAATTGAAAAATCTGACAAATGATATTGTCGGAAAAAATGGCTGGGAGATGACAAGACAGATATACGAGAGGACTAAAATTACATCGACAGAGCGAGAAATGAAGGATTTTTACAATAAATATGTTAAGTCATTGAGGTTAAAAATTAATGAGGACGGAGTATTCGAGATTGTGGTCAATGAATATTGATTATCGTAAAACTGTTTTATGTAATTATTGTCGGTCACACATGTATTGTGTGAAGGTTAAGCCTTATTTTAGCGGAAAGAGTGGGAAAGTATGATGAAACCGATGCTTGAAATCTGCTGTGGCAGCTTTTCGGATGTGAAAACAGCATATGAAAATGGTGCAGACAGGGTTGAACTGAACAGTGCCCTATATATGGGCGGGTTGACACCTACACTCGCCAATTTAATATATGCAAAGGAAAAATGCAATATACCGGTAGTGACAATGGTTCGTCCAAGGGGCGGTGGATTTTGCTATTCGGATGAAGAATACGACACTATGCTTATGGATGCAAAAATTTTTTTAGAGCATGGAGTAGATGGTATTGCGTTTGGATTTCTGACAGAGCAAAAACTGCCTGATGAAAAGCGCACGAGAAAAATGATAGAGCTCATTCATGAGTATGGCAAAGAGGCTGTGTTTCACCGCGCCTTTGACTGCGTAGATAACCAGGATAGTGCAGCGGAGAAGCTTATTAGGCTAGGCGCAGATCGTATCCTCACAAGCGGTGGAGCAGTAAATGTATGGGATGGCAGAAAACAGCTTAAGCATCTTCAAAATCAATATGGAAAAGATATTACGATTCTGGCCGGAAGCGGTGTGAATGATACCAATGTGAGAGAGCTTATTGAATACACGGGTATTACGCAGGTACACAGCTCGTGTGGCGCATGGAAGTGTGATGCGACAGCATCGGGCAATGCAGTGGATTTCTCGTATGATGAAGTGATGAAAAACTGCTATCAGTGTGCGGATGCAGGGAAGGTTAGGAAGCTTGCAGAGGAGATAAGTGGAGAGTAAATATTAGAGCTAAAGATTAAAGAATTTCGGAGGAAGCAATTAATGGCAGAGCAGGAAAATAGTAAGGATTTAATCAGTGTACTTTGGAGTGGTGCTGATGTACTTCGTTCAAAAATGGACGCGAATGAATATAAGAATTATCTTTTGGGAATTGTATTCTATAAATATCTATCAGATTCATTTTTGATAAGAGTATATGATTTGATAAATGATGAGAAACCGGAATCGCTCAAGGTGGCACTTGAGGCATATAAAAATGAGTTGAAAGGTGAGTATGCTAATGATTTGCTTGATGAATTAAAGCAGGATCGTAAATATGTAATTGAGCCTGAGCTTACATATACATGTTTTGCAGAGGATGCAAGGAATAATTGCTTTAACCGTGAGCAATTGCAGAAAGCATTTAATAATATTGAGCAGAGCGGAGAGTTGTTTGTTGATTTGTTTTCTGACATTGATTTGTATTCAAGCAGGCTTGGAGCGGGAGACCAGAAACAAAGTGATACAATTGCAGAACTGATAAAGGTAATAGACCAGGCAGATTTACTCAATTCCGATGGTGAAATACTTGGAGATGCATATGAATATCTGATAGGACAGTTTGCGTCAGAGACCGGTAAGAAAGCGGGAGAATTCTACACACCACAGGCAGTATCAAAAATTCTTACGAGAATAGCAATAACAGGACAGGAGAATGTGAAAGGTTTGTCAATCTATGACCCATGTATGGGCTCGGGTTCGCTGCTTCTTAACGCAAAGAGATACTATAAAGGTGATACAAACTATATAAAGTATTATGGACAGGAGCTGAACATGTCTACATATAATCTGGCGAGGATGAATATGTTCCTGCATGATGTAGCTGCGGAGAATCAGAATCTGCATCATGGAGATACTCTTGATGCAGACTGGCCTACAGGTGAGGAAACTGACTTTCACATGGTACTTATGAATCCTCCGTATTCTGCAAAATGGAGCGCTGCATCAGGTTTTTTACAGGATGAAAGATTTTCAGAATATGGTGTGTTGGCGCCAAAATCAAAGGCTGATTATGCATTTTTGCTTCATGGACTTTATCATCTGAAAAGCAATGGAACAATGGCAATCGTTTTGCCACATGGAGTACTTTTCAGAGGTGCAGCAGAGGGAAAAATAAGAGAAAAGCTCCTTCGTTCAGGAAACATATATGCGGTTATAGGATTGCCGGCTAATTTATTTTATAATACGTCTATTCCTACATGCATTGTTGTACTTAAAAAGCATAGAGATGGCAGAGATGTACTGTTTATTGATGCGTCAAAGAAGTTCATTAAGGGTAAAAAGCAAAACGAAATGTCAGACCAGCATATTGATGAAGTTATGGATTTGTATAACAGAAGAGAAACTGTAGACAAAGAATCCTATCTGGCAAGCTTTGATGATATTGAAAAGAATGATTTCAACCTAAACATACCGCGATATGTAGACAATTTTGAAAAGGAAGAGGAAGTCGATATAAATGGTCTGCTAGAGGATATGCAAAAAACAGATGACGAGATAGGAAAGGTCGAAGGTGAGTTTGTGAATTTGTTAAAAGACCTGACATCGTCCGATGAAAATATAATGGTATCGTTGAATCGTTATATTGATATGATTGAGGGGTGATTTGTATGGAAAATCCAAAGATTAGATTTAAAGGGTTTACTAAGGATTGGGAACAGCGTAAGTTTAGTGACATTGCCTCAAGAGAATCGATCTCAAGAGAATCATCCTATGATTTACCAAGCCTAGAGTATGAAGATGTAATTGCAGAAGAAGGAAGATTAAATAAAGATATTAGCCTAAAAGAAAATATTAAAAAAGGAATTGTTTTTGATGGTTCTCAAGTATTGTATGGAAAACTTCGACCATATCTTCATAATTGGCTAAATCCAGATTTTTCAGGTGTTGCAGTTGGTGACTGGTGGGTTTTAAAACCTAATAATGCTGATAAAAGTTTTATATATCGACTTATTCAGACACAACGATTTGATGATATTGCTAACCAATCAGCAGGGTCGAAAATGCCAAGAGCCGATTGGAATTTAGTATCAAATACAGAGTTCGCAGTTCCAGTTTCACAAGAAGAGCAGGAAAAGATTGGTGAGTATTTTTCCTCCCTCGACCACCTCATCACTCTTCACCAGCGAAAGTGTGAACAGACAAAAAATTTGAAAAAATATATGCTTCAAAAAATGTTTCCACAAAATGGAGCAAAAGTTCCAGAGATTAGATTTAATGGATTCACTCACGATTGGGAACAGCGTAAGTTATCGGATGTTCTTGATATTGTTACAAAAAGGAATGGGGAAAAGTACGGAAAAGAAGAAGTTCTCTCTGTTTCAGATCAGTATGGTTGTATAAATCAGATTAAATTCCAAGGTAGAAGCTTTGCAGGTGAAGATATTTCTAATTATAAGATTGTAGATACTGGAGATATTATATATACTCGTTCACCATTAAAATCTAAGCCATATGGGATAATAAAAGTTGTAGGTGATGAAATAGGCATCGTTTCGCCACTCTACATTGTTAATAAAGTAAAAGAAGGCAATAATTCTCAATTTATTTATAGAGTGTTTGATTCACCAGAAAAAACCAATAAGTATCTTAGTCCATTAGTGAGAAAAGGCGCAAAGAATACAATGAACATTTCTAATGATGAATGGCTATCAGGCAAAATAGATGTTGCTCCATCATACGAGGAACAATATCAGATTGGTTTATATTTTGATCACCTCGACCACCTCATCACTCTTCACCAGCGCCATACAGATTTTTATAAAAAAACCAGTTGCTACTTTATCTCATCGTAAGCCAATAAAAAATTATAAATGTTGAAAACGATTGGGAACAGCGTAAGTTTGGGGAAGTATTTCAAGAATACTCTGAGAAGAATCATCCAGAGTTGCCGGCATTGACTATTATTCAAGGTGGTGGAACAGTTCTTAGAGAGGAATCGGATCGTAATTTGCAGTACAATAAGTCAAGTTTATCAGGGTATAAAATGGTATGTGAAAATGACTTTATTGTCCATCTTAGGTCCTTTGAAGGAGGACTTGAAAAATCCAACCATAAAGGCTTGATAAGCCCAGCATATCATACATTTCATGGTGATAATGTGGACTCAAGATTTTATTATCCATACTTTCGTTCTTATGAATTTATAAAGCATAAATTAGTACCACATGTATACGGAATTAGAGATGGTAGAAGCATAGATATTGATGGAATGAAAACCATTGAAATTCCGTATACATCGTATGAGGAGCAGAAGAAGATTGGGGACTACATTCAGTCCCTCGATCACCTCATCACTCTTCACCAGCGCCAGTGCGATGAACTTAAGAAAATGAAAAAATATATGTTACAAAATATGTTTATATAATCATTTGAGGTTAGAATCATGAGGGATTTGTTTATGATGTTAAATTATCAAATTACAATATCAATTTGATTATTGATTTCTTGAATGAAGGGAGGTTTAAGAATGCCACAGGTAATTAAAATGGATACAATAATTTTATACCATGGTTCCCCTAATAAAATAGTAACACCAATATTTGGTGGCGGAGACGATAAACATGATTATGGTCGTGGATTTTATCTGACGGAAAACATAGATTTAGCAAAAGAATGGGCTGTTTGCAGACCTAATGAACAGAATGGATGGGTTCATAAGTATGTGTTAAATACAGAGGAACTAAAAATTTTTGATTTTCAGGAGAAGGATGTTTTATCGTGGCTTGCAGAGCTTATGAAACATCGCGATGCTGCGGATTCCAAGCGTTATAGGATGCTTGCTGCAAAGTTTATTGATAAATATGGTATTGATACCGATGCATATGATGTGATAAAGGGATGGCGTGCAAATGCATCATATTTTTACATTGCAAAAGAATTTGTTAGAGATAATATTGATATAGATATTCTTGAAGAATTGCTTTCGTTAGGCGGATTGGGGATTCAGTATTGTATTAAGACAGAAAAAGCATATGCAAATTTACGAGAGATAGAAAGTGATTTACTTCAAGTTGATTATAGCGAATTTAACAATAAGTATAATCAAAGAGATATTGAAGCAAGAAAAAATATGCGTGATTTAGTAGATTCAGATGCAAATAAGGTTACGAATGTTTTTAGTACATTGTTTTAGAGGTGAGAAAATGGGTGCATATTCAGAAGCGTATCTGGGTGATGTAGTGGAAAATCAAGGAAAATTGTTTGATTTTGTGGCACAGTCTTATCCTGATAGTGATACAGAAGATTTTATAAATACGTATATGAAAAGTAAAACCAGAAAAAACATTGATGATGCGATGGCTTATGTTAATACTATGGATGCAAAAGAACTGTGGAAATACTTTTCAGACACAGAAAAATATAAGTTAAAGAAGGGGAAAGCAATCGAAGGATTTATGCCTGATTGGATTGGAGAATTTTATGCTTATTATCAGTGGTATTATGATATTCCAAGCGCAGAGGTAATAAATAAAGTACCGCTCGATTTTCTGAGGAAGGCTTATTGTGGACTTCATGATTTAGAGCTTGATTTGGCGGTAAAAAAGGTAGGTAAAGTATAAATGAATATAGTTTGTTTTCATAATCCAAATGAGGAAAATGGATATCTTAGTAACTGGTATTTAAGTGAGTTTGAATGTGATGGAATAAGATTTTCATCAATGGAACAGTACATGATGTATCAAAAAGCAAATTGTTTTGGTGATACAAAAATAGCGGAGAAGATTCTTGAAACTACAGATGTTGCACAAATTAAGGCTTTGGGAAGAAAGGTTTCAAATTATAATGAAACAATCTGGAATGGAAAGCGACAGATTGTTGTTTACAAGGGAATTTGTGAAAAATTTCAAAATCCTGAATTGAAATCCAGACTAAAGGCTACAGGTGATGCGGTTTTAGCGGAATGTGCTGTGAGGGACTGCATATGGGGGATTGGATTGTCAATGACAGATCCTAAAAGACTGGAAATGGAAAAGTGGAGAGGACAGAATCTGCTTGGATTTGCACTTATGATGGTGAGAGATGGAATATAAAATCTGAAAAAATTTTGATTACTTTTAAGAGCATTCATCCGTGCTTTTAATTAATTTTAGGCGTGGGACAATTTGACTCACGTCTTTTATATTATAAGTGATGAAAAGTGGCATCACTCGTTATTAGCGTAAGTCCATTGTGATATGGTGAATAAAAACAAAAGTTTGGGAACAGCGTAAGTTATCGGATGTTCTTGATATTGTTACAAAAAGGAATGGGGAAAAGTACGGAAAAGAAGAAGTTCTCTCTGTTTCAGATCAGTATGGTTGTATAAATCAGATTAAATTCCAAGGTAGAAGCTTTGCAGGTGAAGATATTTCTAATTATAAGATTGTAGATACTGGAGATATTATATATACTCGTTCACCATTAAAATCTAAGCCATATGGGATAATAAAAGTTGTAGGTGATGAAATAGGCATCGTTTCGCCACTCTACATTGTTAATAAAGTAAAAGAAGGCAATAATTCTCAATTTATTTATAGAGTGTTTGATTCACCAGAAAAAACCAATAAGTATCTTAGTCCATTAGTGAGAAAAGGCGCAAAGAATACAATGAACATTTCTAATGATGAATGGCTATCAGGCAAAATAGATGTTGCTCCATCATACGAGGAACAATATCAGATTGGTTTATATTTTGATCACCTCGACCACCTCATCACTCTTCACCAGCGCCATACAGATTTTTATAAAAAAACCAGTTGCTACTTTATCTCATCGTAAGCCAATAAAAAATTATAAATGTTGAAAACGATTGGGAACAGCGTAAGTTTGGGGAAGTATTTCAAGAATACTCTGAGAAGAATCATCCAGAGTTGCCGGCATTGACTATTATTCAAGGTGGTGGAACAGTTCTTAGAGAGGAATCGGATCGTAATTTGCAGTACAATAAGTCAAGTTTATCAGGGTATAAAATGGTATGTGAAAATGACTTTATTGTCCATCTTAGGTCCTTTGAAGGAGGACTTGAAAAATCCAACCATAAAGGCTTGATAAGCCCAGCATATCATACATTTCATGGTGATAATGTGGACTCAAGATTTTATTATCCATACTTTCGTTCTTATGAATTTATAAAGCATAAATTAGTACCACATGTATACGGAATTAGAGATGGTAGAAGCATAGATATTGATGGAATGAAAACCATTGAAATTCCGTATACATCGTATGAGGAGCAGAAGAAGATTGGGGACTACATTCAGTCCCTCGATCACCTCATCACTCTTCACCAGCG
>OBCI01000238.1_pt1 | contig 12192 bp, 7 predicted proteins | sample 1495881 | NCBI WGS metagenome assembly OBCI01 (sample SAMN03418262, study PRJEB22391) | human gut metagenome | biome: human-gut; feature: organic feature; material: feces | host: Homo sapiens | place: Tanzania | collected 2013-01 | reverse complement strand
ATAAAGATTTTACTTTTTACATGTTCGGGGATTACCGCATCATTGTGCAACGAATACACCACTTGGTCATCGGTTGTACTAATTTTAAACGTCACTAAAGAATTAGGACTTGCCTCGTACGCATTCTTCAACATATTGAATAACACACGATTAACGAGCGTCTTATCGCTATTCACTTCCTCGTCTGTAGCTGTCGATTCAATTACTACCTCCACATGATGCATCTCCCTAGCCAAACGCTTCAAAGCATCGATATTTTCTAAAACCTCGTTTGCCTTGAATCTTTCGTACTGCGGTTTAAGCAAACCATTCATGGCATAAATAAGGTCGCGTTGTGTGGCAACCTCGTCAATAAGCTGACTTGAAATGTCGCGCAAAATGGGGATGATGTCTTGCACATTGTCATGCTGCACACAGTCGAGCAGACCTTTCAAGGCACCCGAAATATTCAACAAATCGTGAAAGAACGTGCGCTCGAGCATGAGTTCTCTTTGCTGTTCAGTTCTGTCTATCAACAACACAATAGAACCTGTTTTGCCTTTGTATTCATAGGGCGTAGACACTGCGTGTACACTAAGACTATGATTTAAGTCTACCAAGAAGTCGGCATCAATTTCCATCTTCTTGTTTGTGCGTACCGACTCATTGACCATGTCTCGCAGTTCGCAATCCTTACAGTTTTCGTGAGAACCACAACCATTTGGAGCTGAAACTGCATTGTTACACTTAATCAAATCGCCCGGACACAACGCTACGTCCTTTGCCACAGGCGTATCGTTGACATACAGGATTCTAAGATTTTCGTCAACCACAACAATTGTTGCGTTTGAATCTTCCATTACCTTTTTCTCGCGAATCAAACTACAGATTTCTTCTGTTGTAATCATAACTTTACTTTCGATAATGTGTTTTGCAGATGCTTCTGAAATATCCGCATTTTTTAGAGCATCTGCATTTAAATGTTGCTTTTCTTTACTTGTAGATTTATAAATTTGTTTCTCCGTGTTATCCTTATTTTGTGCCGCTCGAAGCGTCAATACTACACAGCACCCCTCTTTAAAGGATGTATCAAAATGCAAATCTCCTCCCAGCGAACGTGCCACTTTACGACACACTGGGAGTTTTAAGCCCATTTTTTGGCCACGCTCACCACACTGCGCGGTAGGGTCGAAAATATTTTCTACCTCTTCCACTGGGAGTAATTTGCTATTATCTTGTACAGAAAGTTCAAGGGTATCGCCTTGCAAACGGGCTTGCAAAACAATGCGTCCTTGGGTGGTAAAACGACACGCATTTGTCAGCAAATTAAAAAGTATTTGCTGTATGCGTCGTGGGTCGCTCTGTATGCTAAAATGTGCGGGCAAGTCCACTTTCACTTGCATATCCACACCTACAGGTTTACAAAACTCTACCAGACTCATTGCGTCACGACAAACGCGCTCCACATCTACGCTTTGGTTTTCTATGTGATATTGATTCATGTCAGAACTCGTGCTTACCATGAGGTCGTTGATAAGCATATCAAGCATATTATAGCTGTTGTAGATGTAAGTATTATATTGCTCGCGCTCCTTATCGGTCCACGCCCCTGTGGGCATTCCCAATAACTGTGCAAAACCATACATGGCATTAAGGGGCGTGCGGAGTTCATGACTCATGCCACGCAAAAATTCGACTTTCTGTTTGCGCAATTCGTCGTAGTCTGAAGTAACCACAAACACATATAACACAAAACATGAAAACACAAAACCCATGCTATAAAAAGGTACGTCGGTATAGCCTATTGTCACAATGCCCAAGAACACGGGTGCTAATGAGGCACAGCATATAGCAATATATCTCGACCGAAGTCGACGCAAGCGTCTACGGTTAAGCACTAACTGATAGAGTGCATACAAACCCGTGAGTATGTATACGTAATATTGAAAAATAAATGTAAACCAACGATGGGGGATCGCATAATATTGCCCATTTTCTATACTAAAGAGCAATGGCACCTTTCTGTTGTATAAAACCATGGCAAGCCCCAACAACACAAAGATTCCCTGCACACTTAACAAGACGATGCGCTGCCCCCTTCGACTACCCAAATAATCGAGTATGTAGTATAACCAACAGAAGGCTGTGAGCGACCACGTAAAGTGAAACAGTTGCGACACGATAAAAAACACCCGTTCGCTTTGAATAATGTCAGCATAACACAATGCCCATAACGTATCTTGTATGCTGAAAAGCAGCATGGCATGGGACATCATGATGAACGTATGGTTCTTCTTTTCGTAAGGTCCGCGTAACGACCAATTTTTTATGAGAATTATCAGCGCAACTAAAGTGTAGCTTATGGCTGTAACCCAATATGTTTGTATCGACATAGACTATGACTTGATTGTGATTTTTTAAGGAGAATATCCTCTCCTGCAAATCAAAAAATAGGATTCAACAACGCATCATTCCACACCAAGAACTGCAAAAACTAGAAGCAGATTTTCTTGCCATTCTTAATGTAAATGCCATGCTGTTGTGGCTGAGTTACTTTGCGACCTTGCAAATCATAAATCACAGCATTCTCACCGCCCCATGTTTCCACATTTTTTATGCCGCTGGGCGTAGTACCAAAATAAGCATCCATCTCAGCAAAACGGGCTTTATACCATTGTTCTACAAGGTTCACTTCTTTGGCAAGGTCGGCTACGTGCTTGGGCTTTGACTTTTGTGCATTAAAGTGATCCATCATACGCTTCCACGCACCAGTGTTCAAAAACAAATCGCGATAGCCATCCATCACCTTGCACACATTTTCTACCGAGAGTGCCCCTTTACGCAATTCAACCCAACGATTGCGCAGCATTTGCTGATAAACGGTTTGACTCTGACAGAAACCAAAAGGATAGAATCCACCATTTTTCACTGCATCAGCCACATGCCAACTGGTATAATTTCCATCAGAATAAGCACCATTGTGGTTACCGCCCAATGAAGTGTCGAGGTCCCAAGGGGTAAGCACAAACTTGCGACGCGCAGCTTCGGTAGGATCGGCATCGTCAATATCCTTTGTGATGTTGCGCACAGAGAAGAAGTGATTTTTATTGCCCCAGTTATCTGAAATGCTAAATGCCATTACAAATAACTGATAATCAACGAGGTTGTCAAGGAAGAAGTACTTCTTCACGGTCTCGTAGTTCTGACTATCGCTCGTAAAAAGTGCTTGCAAAGGTTGCCAAGCTGCTTCGCAGGCATACTCCTTGTCGGGCTCAGCCAATTCCCACGCATTATGCCACGCCACTACACAAGCAGTGTAATCGGCATTATAACCAGGATTGTTTTGGTCGGCGATGGAATTGGTGCCACTCTTATAAAGTGCCCCACGCACCTGAAAAGTTTTGTCGGGATTTTCCTTTACCTTTTTCAGATTGAGCAACTTTCTATTGATGCGGTCGCTCAAACAATAAATGCCCTTATATTCGTTGTTGATATACACCTCCACAAATCGTCCTTCTGTACCATTACGTCCGTCGAATTGTGTGGCATAAGGCAAACGCGAGAATTGATTCCAGATGTCAAAACAAACACGATTGCGCATACCAATGCAGTCTATTGCCATGGCATCGAGAATCCACGACGAACAACTACGCATACCGAGCAAGGCACTATCTTGCTGGGCAGTATAGTCGGCATTGCGAAGCTTCATATTGAACGAAGGTTTCATCGTGTACTTTTTAGCGGTTGCACCACGTGTTTTAAACTTAGCGGGCAGACTCACCACCTTACCATCCACGTCTGTGAGTTCCATCGTGCCTTGCAGATAGTCCATCTCTGCCTTAAAAGCACCGTCAAAGGTTACTTTCAACACGGGGAGTTTATCGTTTTGCGCATAAGTGGCTATGGCTACCAAAGCAAGGAACCATGTAAAAATTAGCTTTTTTGTCATATATATGTGCATTGATAATTTTAGGGTAATAATTTTTAGTGCGTATCTCAAAAACGCTTATTGTGCAGCCTCAACCTTCTCGGTTAATAATTGGTTCACAGCCTCATAGAGTTTATTCATTACGATGGGCTTTGTCAAGTAGAGATTCGCACCTAATGCCATACCTTTGTTTACATCTTCTTCGAAACTCAAACCCGAAAGTATCACAATGGGCAAATCTGTTTTGCTTTGTGGTGGAATGGTAATGCCATCGATCTCGCAGCCCTTTCGCAAGTTTTCTATTACCTGATAACCATCCACTTCGGGCATCATGAGGTCTACAATTACCAGGTCTATTTGTTCAGCCGTGTCAAGACGCGAAGCCACCTCTTTCAAAGCCTCACGTCCACCATTTGCCTTCACCATCTGAAAGCTATAAGGCATCAGCATCTTGTCGAGCAAGAGCAGGTTTAAAGGTATATCATCTACAATAAGTACCTTAAAATCACTTGATTCTTTTCCAGCTATCTCTTTCATTTTTCTGTAATTTTTATTCTTCGTCTGCGGGATTGTCGGGCGTAGCGTAGGCGCCTCCATCCACATTATATCCTTGTTTACCATAGGCAGCGTCGATTATCTTCTCGCCACTACTTTTCACATTTTCTTGATAATACTCCTCGTAATCCGACAAATCTACCGAGGGACGCACAATGTGCGTGTCGAAGACCAGTTCTGCCACGCCTTTAGGGGCGATATTGCCGAATAATCGAATGGAGTGCTGGGTATAGCCCATGTTTTTGTCGGAGTGAAATATAAATTTCAGCACAACTTCTTCGCCCGGAGGCACTGTTGTGATATTGGTCTTAGGAGTTTCAATGGTGGGACATGAGGGTTGCACATCGGTTATGGCAAGCACCTCCTTGCCCGTATTGCGTAACACATAAATCAGTTCTAAATCCTCACCCAATATCAAGGGCGGATAATGTCGCACGGAGTCTACCACATGAATGGTGGTAGGACCTAAGCGCTTATGGCATGAGGTAAACAACGCCATTGCTGCTATCCACACACCCACGATGCCCCATTTGCACATGCGGTGAATTTTCATTTCCATCGTTTCAAATAATCGTCTATCGTGTTACCCACTTCGTCAATATTCGTCATGCCCTTTATTTCGCCATGACCCTTCAATATCTCGCGCATCTCTGCAGCCTGTTCTTTGTCCATAGGCAAACAAGCCGTGCGGTACATCTCGAGTTGTGTGTATGCCCATGCGGTGAGCAAGGCGTTTAAGCGCTTACGCTCATCGCCCGAGGTATTTTTACTGGCAGCATCCAGTTTCGCTCGGAAATGCAAAAATTCTTCTGCATCTAAATACGACGCACACATCTGCTTCATACTGCCATATAGGGGCAACAGATTATTCGTGGTTTTGGCGCGTTGCTCTAACTGCCAATAATAATCGGCGAGCAACGGATGGGTTTTAGGATAGTATTTTTCAAAATAAGCATCCACCTCATTACGCACATCCGCGTCGGGGTCGTCCATCAGTTTTGCCATTACCTGTGTTTGCATATCATCGAAAGCCGAATAATCATCGCCACTGCCATTCACAAATATGCCACGCACACCTAAGTCGCGATAGAGTTTAAAACGCGACTGCAAGGCTAACAAACAGGGAAAGGGCGAAAGATAGTCGCTGTAATTACGCGCATAGTCCCACACATACACCTTTCCGCACACTTTTGTCCACGCCTCCACCATATTGCGAAATTCGTGATAACCATCGGTTTGCGAAAAATCCACACGCATGGGCATGGGATAGCTCGACACGAATACACCCACATTAGCAGGTAACGCTGTTTGCGGAGCGCTTTTTGTCGTATGATAGGCTGAGGTAAAGAATTGGTGACGCGGAAATTCCTTGGCAAGTCGAGTCACAAAATAACTCACTGCGGGTGTGGCATTGCCACTTGTATTTCCCTTTGCCACACAATCGCGACAAGTGCAAGCCAACTGATTGTCCATCGGCATAATGCTAATGCGCTCTGAATAGGTATCGGTACCCTTGCCAAACTGATCGAGTATGTAAGCACGTACCGCCTTATAGAGTGCTTCACTCGAAAAGCAAAACTGCTTGTCGGTCTTTGCACCGTCTACGGTGGCATACATCTCGTGACTAACCTTCACCACTTTATGCAGGTTGTGCCCCCACACGCCCCAATCATAGTCGGGATGATTGGTGTGGAGTGTGCGCTGCATCTCAGGGGTATTTGTAGGGGTATAGAGTCCGCGATATTCAAACAACCCGTTGGCAGTGGTCGAGGGTTGCGAAGGCTGCGCCTCAAGCTCTGGTTGAGTCTGTGCTTGCGAGGTGCAACCTCCCATTGCCAAAACAAGACAGAGCAAGGATATATGTTTAGAAATGAATTGTAACATTGGCGTTCAAGTATAAGTAATTACGGTTACGACTCGCGTCTTCAGCCTCAGTGGGACGAATGGTCATGGTATACCACGAACCTGTTACGCCCAAGTCTACCCGTGAACTTACCACGTATTGTCCACCCAAACTGAAGGTGGTATTAAGTTGACTAAACTTTACGGGCATGGTGTTATCTACCAATGACACTTCGGGGGCATTACCCACGGTGCCCGATAGGAATAGCTGTGTGCGACTGCCTTCAATGGGGAAGAACTTGGCAACTACGCCTACGTTGGCAAAGAATGTGCCGTTGAAATATTCGGTTTTTTGTCCCGAAATAGTAAAGAGGTTTACGTCTGCCCCTAAACTAAAACGATCGATGGCTTTGGCGGTGCCCAAACCGAAGTTAAACAACGAACATTTTGTGTCCATTCCCACACGGCGGTAAGCTAAGTTTGCCTTTGCAGTCCAATCGCGTGGCAAAGTCCATTGGGCTTTTCCCTCAAAACGAAGGTTCGAGAAGAACTTATTAGCCCACGCACCAATAAATTGGGTTGTCCATTGGGCGTTCCATTCGTGCTCCCACTCTGCTCCGAGCAACACACCTGCACCGCCCGTGGCATCATCGGCTGTTTGAGGTTGCGACAGTCCGTCGCGCCCTGCATAACCAAAGTTAAAGGTGTAGGCGTTGTGCTTAGCATATCGCGTATATGCCATGAGTGCGGTCGATGTAATAGGGTCAAGACTTGCTTGACGCGCCATCTGATAATCGATGCTCACTTGGTTGCGCAACAAGTGGCGCTTTAGGTCCTCGAGTTGCAGTTTGTAAGCATCAAGTTCTGCCAAAGTGGGCTGATAGCGGCTGTACCACGCGAGGGCATTGTCCCAATCTTTCAGCGCAACATACGTCATGGCTTTGGCGTGAATAAGCTCTTGATTTTGCGGATAATAGTTCAACGCATCGTCAATGAGTATGAGTGCTTGCGCATATTCCTTCTTTTTCATCAACCTCATGGCTTGCGCCTGACAGCAACCTGCATAAGCACTGATTACTGCCGAATCGCCCACATAGGTTACAAGCATGGGGCGCAACAATTCGAGTGCAGCTTCACCCTCGCCAGCCTCAGCCATTAGCTGTGCATCTTTCAGCATAAAGTAGGAATCGTCGGGATAAAGGTCCCTACCCTGCTTGATGTATTGCTGTGCCTTTTCGGTTTTGTGCAACGACATGGCTACCGAAATGCCCATGCGCAACACATCAGCCGAGGGATTGCCCAAATCTATGACCTTTTGAATCTCCATTTCGGCATAATAGAGTTTGCCTTCTGCCATAAGTTGTTTTATGCACGGCATCATTATTTCGGCATACAGGGCTGCCGTGGTTTGCTTGTCCTTGCTAATGACTTGCAACATATCCAACGCCTTTTGCGTTTGGTTCGTTTTTACGTAGCAAGTAAACAGCTTTTGGTGGATGTTCTCTTGGGTCTCTTGTGGCAATTTATAGGTTTGCAATGCCAGGAGCACAGATATGGCTTCGTTATAGTGTGCAAAATCCATCATTTGGCGCACCTCTTCAAGACGTATGGTGCACAATTCTTCTGCCACATCGGTGTTATTGGGATATTTTTGGTGGATGCGTTCAAGCATGTTTGTGGCAGACTTAGTGTCGCCCATGCGTCGCAACACGGTGTATTCGCTATACATGAGTTTGGCGGAGTCTCCACGACGGCGACGGGCTTCGCGAATATACATAAGGGCATCGTCAAGATAGCCACGCGAGGTAGCAGTATTGAGCAAATAAGTCAATGCCTCGTCTGAGTGTTCTTTTTCGTAGAGTCGAGCGTATGCCACATAAGGGTCGTTTTGCACTGCTTGGCGTGCTGCCTCACGTTGCAAGTTATTTTCAAGTCGGGTAAGGGTTGCCACCGACACGCCTCGTATATTTCGTTTGGCATGATGCAAATAAGATAGAGCCTCGGTGTAACGCGTTAGGTCACCCAATATGGCTGCTTTCTTCTCGACAAAGGGTGTGGGATTTTTCACAACAGTGGCTGCATAACCTGCCACATCGATTGCCTCCTGACTACGCCCTGTTTGCAACAACAGGTTGCAGAGTGCCAATTGAAATTCGGCATTCTTTGGGTTGTATTTCACAAGTTGTCGCAAAGTTTCTTCTTGTCCTGCAAGATTTTTTTCTTTGCGATACTTGCGATATTTCACTTCTTGCTCCCATGCCAAATCTTTATTAACTTCTGCACGTTCGGGATAAATTTCGTGCAAGCGTTTCAACAAACGCGAGGCTTCGTTATGATTCCCCAACAAACGATAAAGGTCTATCTTTTTTTGCCATAGGTTATAGTCGTAGGGCGAGGCTTCAAGCAGTTCGTTGCAATAAACAATCGCACTGCTATAATGATGAGTCTTCTCCTCCACACGCAGCAACATAGCCTTGGCATGGGTGTTTAATTTATCGTCGCGCAAGGCACGAATAAGGTAGAAGCGTGCCTTGTCATACTGATTGAGGTGTAACCAATATTGCCCCATCAGTTCGTTGAATACCGACAGCGATTCATCTAAGTCTAACCCTTTTTCTACCATGCGCAAACCTTCTTTCCACTTTCCTTGTTTAAAGAATTGGCGTGCATGATGCTCATAATATGCGGGTGTTCCTTCCTTGGATGCCACAGCATTGCGCATAGCTGTGCTGGCTCGCTTTATCTGTGCCGAAGCGGGCAGACCAAGCAAGAAGAACAAGAACGATATGTATAATAGTTTGCGCATTTTTTTAGTTTTGAGGGGTGAGGAGTTACCTGCTATTTACTACTTTTTTACATGCTTCATACCTGTACGTTCCATTGAGGTCCATACAGCCTTTTGGCGCGTGATATACCTAAAGTAGCCCACAAGGGAACTTATTACAATAAGGGGATGGTATATTATGGGTTCAAGCAATGCAGCAAACAACAGTTTGAAGTAACTGGAGTTATGCGTATAAGATCTGCCCATGATATAGTCGTAGAACACGACAAATGTAGACAACGTGAAACTAAACGCATATATCGCCAAGAAAGTTACAAAGAACGAGAACCAACTTATGCCTCCCGTAAATGCCAAATATACCGTTACTGTAAGACCCGAAAGCTCTATGATGGGAGCAAGGAACTCGAACAAAAAGGTGTAAGGCATGGATATTAAGCCCAACCGTTTGTATTTTCTATTAAAGAGCAATCTGCGGTGTTCCCACATCAGCTGCACAAGTCCACGTCCCCAACGTGTGCGCTGTCGATAAAGCATCTTCACGTTTGAGGGTCCCTCGGTCCAACAACAGTTGTGAGGAATCTGCACCACACGATATTTGCGATTAAAATCACAACAATAGGCTATCATGCGTGTAAGCATATCCATATCCTCGGCAAACGAGGTACTGCTATATCCACCCGCATTGACCACGACCTCGGTAGAGAACAGTCCGTAGCCACCCGACACATTGTTCATAGCATTGATGCGGCTCCAACCCATTTTACCCACTAAGAACGAGCGCTTGTACTCTAAATCTTGGAATAAAGGGATGGGACGACTCGACGGACGAATATCTATCATTTCGCCATTGCTCATCACTGCGCCATTGCTCATCGACATGGTGCCCGACACAGCTATGATGCTGCGATCAAGGATGACAGGGAATATACATTGATACATGGCATCCTTTGAAAGAATACAGTCTACGTCGGTGTTAATAAAGTAGGGATTCGAAATTACATTGAGCCCCGCGTTTACAGCATCCGCCTTGGTACCACCATTCACCTTGTCGACCACCATAAGACGAGCGTAATCAGGATGAATAGACTTAAACAGTCGTTTAAAGGGTGCCGAATGAACATGTTCTACATACTCAAAGGGCACTTCTACCATGTCGAAGGTCTCAATGAGTAATTCCAATGTGCGGTCTTTACTGCCATCGTTCACAATGCACACATCGAAATTGGGATAGTCCATTTTAAGCAACGAACGCACATTGTCCACAATGGTGCGTTCTTCGTTATAGGCAGGAGCTATTACCGAAATGCCTGGCACAAAGGGACTACTCTGCACCATGTTGCAAATATACTTATTACTCCATTGCCGCCAACCCAAGCTATATTTGTAGGCAAACACCAATAGCATGACGTAAGAGGCGATGAGCAACAACGAATAGCCCAAAATGACGTATCCGAAGAAGAATAATAAAAGTTCCCACATAATGCTAAAGTGATCTCATTTGGTTAAGTATGCCCACAGCATCGATTTGTGCCATGAGGTTGCGGTCTTGTTCTGTTTCGCTCAAGTCGTTACGCATCATCTCGAAAGTGCGACGCCCATCGGTGCCATACGAATAGAGACTGGTCAATGCCAACTCACGCGTAATTTTTGACGATGAGGTACGGAATGCCCTTACCAAGAATTGAGTGTGTCTGCCCGAATTGATAGAACGAACCAAACGCAGGGTTTCTTGGCGAATAGACTCGGGTTGCTGGTCGTAAAGGTCAACTGCCTTTTGCTCTTGCTCTTCATCGCCCAACAAACTTACGGCAGACAATGCTGCCACACGGCAATATTGCTTGGGCGAAAGAAAGAACTCATAAAGTTTTGACCTTTCTTTTTCACTGCCCCAATATGCCACTTCCTTAATCATAAATGCAGCACTCTCATCGTTTTTAAGCGCTCGTGCATAGACCAAGAACTGTGGCATTTGTTTGTTGTTGGCACGTAACCAACCAAAAAGTCGGTGCAGCGTCATAGGACGCCAAAGGTTCATCGGCTCATTCAAGTCTTCTAACAGATATTTAAATGAGTCGTCCTCGGTCGACATGATGTAGCACATACGTGCCAAGTGACGCACGGTGCTATTGTGGTGGTGAATGTAGAGCGCCAATAAGCCTGCACTCACACGTAAGTGCATATTTACCAAATATTGCAAGGTAAAGAATACCTTGTTTTTGCTAAATAAATCTTTTTCGTACATTGCCTTTGTCCCGACCATAACGCATAGTGGCTCTAAGTTGGGAATCTTATCGTACTTACGAATCAAATCCATACTTATTTCGGCTATCACTAACGACAATGCTCGCACAGGGTACGTGTTACGTATTTGGTCGAGGGACATACTACACGCCATCTCCAACATCTCTATTGTTAATGGCTCGTCTGATAGAAGCACTTGCTGCAAACCATTATGCAAATCGGCTCGCACAGCATTTAAGTGAGCATCCATTCGGTCATTACGACGTTTTTGTCGCATAAACAGCACGAAGAGTCCCAACATCGTGATGATGCACACTATAATCAGAATATATAGTAGGCGTATATGTACAGCATACACGGAGAAAAAGGTATAAAGCCGTTGCAAATAATACAACGCTACCTCATATCCGTAAAAATCTACCGACGTTCCGTCGGGGAATCCGCTGAATATATACATAAGTGTTTATTAAAAGTGGTTCCCTGCGAGGACAGACAAACAAAATATCTGTTTTTTCACAGAGAGTGGAATTTGCGCAAGATACATCAAAAATTTATTACCACCAAATTTTTATTAACAAATCATATCATATTAACACATATCAACACCTTTGTCCTTTTTGTGCACATGAAAGTAGCCAAACAAGAAACTCTTTTACACTATATTTCACTTTATAAAAAAAATACCCAAGGATTCGTAGATGATAATGTGACTTGTTTTTTCTTCCCTTATAAGTAGGGTATTCAAAATCCGAGACATATTCTGCATGAGTTTATCGGATTTTATCGTCGTCGATAGATGACATGTTTACACCCACAATAGTTTGTTTGAGTTTTGCCATTGTCGTAAGAATTTAGATAATAG
>OBCI01000236.1_pt1 | contig 12259 bp, 10 predicted proteins | sample 1495881 | NCBI WGS metagenome assembly OBCI01 (sample SAMN03418262, study PRJEB22391) | human gut metagenome | biome: human-gut; feature: organic feature; material: feces | host: Homo sapiens | place: Tanzania | collected 2013-01 | reverse complement strand
TCCACAGCATCATACTGGTACCTGTTCTCCATCACAGTCTGACCGTCCGCTGTAAGGTTCATCACCTGCAGACGTTCACGCTGCTTGTCGTAGGTATAGGTAGTCTCCGTGCCGTTACCGAGCTTCGTATAGACCGTATGACCCTCCTTGTCGTAACCTATCCTGTCAACAATAACGCTCTGACGTCCCTGTTTATTGCATGTCAGAATATCCATTACAAATTAGGTTCTATTCTAATATGCGTAAATTTTCGAGAATACGAATTATACCTGCAAGAATAGCAAAAACAGCAGCTATCCAGCCTTTAAAATTCATTGATGACGAAACACCAGTATGATTAGAATGATCCTTTTTCATAATATAAAACATTGTAAGTCCAAACAATAATATATTTATACCATCAAGGTCTTTCTTATAGAACCCTGCACATCCTAATGCCACCATACATACTCCTAAGGGAATTGTGAAAAATATATACCATCTTTTTTCTTTATATAAGATTATTGATTGATAGAATATTATAACGCTTGCAATTAAATCTAAAAAACCTGATAGATAATTCTGAACCATACGATAGTGCTATTTTTATCTTTTTACATTTATAGGTGTAATGGTCGTGGCCGACCTGCGTAGGGGCAGTAGGATGACTGTCGTCCTCATACCTGTATGTGAAATCGTAAGACTGTGCCGTTCTTGTGAAATCCACCTTCTGCACCTTGGTAAGCGGCTCGCTCATGCGTCCGAAGGTCATCGCCATCTCATACGATGCACTTTTTGTCTTGCCGCTTGCCTTCGCAGGGTCTATGGCATTGATGATGCATTTGCATCATGCGGGCGGCATGCAGTATCCTGTTGGCAGCAGAAACAATGGGGCACTTTTAGGGTTAATCGAAACTTGTATTTGGCTTTACATGTCTCAATTAAACTCATTATTACTTTTACTGACAGAAGATTACTTAGAGCCTTGCCGAAGTATGCTTTGCCCTGTGTAGTCCTGCCTGCTATACGAAGTAGGATCATTCTTCCTTGTTCCATATTTGTGGGAGCAAAGATAATGATTTTTAAGTAAACTGCCAAAAAACAGATCATTTTTATATAAATCTTTGTGCAAATTGTGCAAAAAGCAAATATATTCTGCATTTTCTTACATAAAGTTATCTTAATACGTAAAAAAGTGACACTATACCTGCTTTTTCTTAATTCATTTTCATATCACAACAGTTCACGAGTCTTGATTTCGAGATATTTATTAAGTACATCAACCGAAAGAGCCTCGGGCGTGGTAAGCAAAGCCAAGATGCCACGCTGCTTGAGCGAAGAAACGATGAGACGCTGCTCGTAAGCAAACTGCTCGGCAACAACATGACGATAATATTCCTCATCACTTTCGGAACGAGTGGCAAGATAGTCTTTCACTTCATGATCCTCAAAGAACACCACCAAAAGTCGATGACGGCGGTTGAGCTGAAGGAGATAAGGCAACTGCCTCTCCATGCTGATGCGATTGGCAAAGTTCGTATAAAGTATCAGGAGTGAACGCTTGGTGATGTGCTGGTTGACCTCTGCCACCAAAGCAGAATAATCGGATTCGGCAAAGCGGGTCTGCTGGCGATAAAGCATTTCAAGAATATTCTGCATGTGACCAGTACGACGGGAGGCAGGAACAAAATCCTCAAAATGGTCGCTGAACGTTACAACACCAGCCTTGTCTTCCTTTCTCATCGCAATATACGAAAGCACCAGCGAGGCATTGATGGCATAATCAAGGTAGGTCATACCCCGGAAAGCCTGTTGCATCACCCTACCCTTATCAATGATATTGAAAACCTGCTGAGAACGCTCGTCCTGATATACATTCACCATCAATCTGGAAGTGCGGGCTGTGGCTCGCCAGTTGATCAACCGGAAATCATCGCCCGAAACATAATCCTTGATTTGTTCGAATTCCGTATGATTGCCCACCTTCCGTATTTTCTTGATACCCATTTCCGCAAGATTGTTGCTCATAGCCAACAATTCATAACGGGTAAGCATCAGATAGGAAGGATACACCTTGACATCACAAGGCTGGCACAGAGTAAACCGACGCTGCACCAAACCTATCGGTGTGGAAGCGAAAACACGGACATGCCCAAAGGAATAGACTCCACGCTCCGTAGGACGTAGCTTATACCTGATATTCTTTCCCTCTCCCATCGCCAACTTCAAACGAAAGAGAACATCTCGGCGCTGGAAAACTGGCGGAATCTCATCTATGATTTCCAACCGAACAGGAAAGGAATAGATACTCTCCACCCGGATGTTCACTTCATTGTCGTCGCCATTGGAAAATCGCTCCGATAAAGTGCGACTGGCCATCATTCCCCGCTCATGATACAACAGGAATAATTCAACAAAAACCAGAATGACAAGGGCAAGGAACATCCATCTCCCTACATCAAACAGCAGGGGGAAAACATACCCAGCCCCCGTCATCAAGACCAAGAAGGCAAGTACTATATAAAATCTCTTCGTTAAATACACCTTAAATCAATTGAATTCTTCACTCTTCGTTCTTCACTCTCCACTTACTTCGGCACCTCCACCTTATCTATCAGCCGTTGTGCCACCTTATAAGCCGTATAGCCTTCCATCTCAGCTTCTGCCGTAAGCATGAGTCGATGCTGCAAGATAGATGGTGTTACGAACTTGATGTCTTCTGGAGTGACAAAATCACGACCTTGCAAAAGAGCGTATGCCTTGCTCGCCTGCAACATGGCAACTGAGGCACGAGGGGAAGCACCCAGATAAACGGCACGTGTGGTGCGGGTCTGCTGAACGATCTGTGTGATATAACGCAGAAGGCTCTCATCAACAACGACATGGTGCATATAAGAGCGCAACTGGAGCAATTCTTTCTTTGTCAACACAGGTTGGATATCAGTCAGTTTCACCAAATCAGTTTGATGTTCATGGCGCTTCAATATTTCCAGTTCTTCATCTGCCGTAGGATAACCCATCGTTACTTTCATGAGAAATCTGTCGAGCTGCGCTTCGGGTAAGCGATAAGTTCCTTCTTGTTCCACAGGATTTTGGGTAGCAAGGATGGTATAAAGGTCACCCATCTTGTGGGTACAGCCATCTATGCTGACCTGACGTTCTTCCATCACCTCGAAAAGAGCAGCCTGAGTCTTTGCTGGTGCACGGTTGATTTCATCCACCAATACAATATCAGCAAACACAGGACCTTCATGGAACTCAAACTCCTGATTCTTGACATTGAAAATATTTGTACCCAACACATCACTCGGCATCAAGTCGGGAGTAAACTGTACACGACTAAACTTAGCATCTACCAACCGGGCCATCAATCGCGCCAAAAGGGTTTTGGCAACTCCAGGCACACCCTCCAAGAGCACATGACCATTAGCCAAGAGGCAAGTCAAGACCAGATCCACCACCTTGTCCTGTCCTACTATCACCTTGGATATTTCTTCACGAAGACACTCTATCTTTTCTGAAAAAAGAGTCAAATCCAATCTTTGTTCTTCCATTGTTTCCTATGATTTTAAATAAAAGACTTACTTTTCTTATCCTACGCTAACCATTCTTAGCGTGCCTAACTATAGTATCCATTGCATCTATCAAGCTCCGCATTTCTTCAACTGAGATATTGCCCTCCGAATGTAGGACCAAGCGAATTTGTCGAATCACCTTCTTCAATCTATCGCTGTTCATACCTGTTTTCTCGGCAAGGAGCAGATATTCACGGTCATCAGTATTCACATCAGATATGTCCACACCAGCCGTTTTTCTCAATTCCTCTGCGAAGAGTTTAAACTTTTTCCTGACCAAATCCACATGATCCTTACGTTGATAGTAGAGTGTTCCAATGAGTTGGATAAACTCCAAAGACCGATTGGCAGGCTTCGACATGATAGGGATGACCCGTTGCCTGCGACGAGCGGTAAATATCATAAAGAGAACGACACCCAACAGCGCAAGATAAAGAGCCCATCGCAATGGTGGGCGCTTGATGAACTCCCGGAATGGAGATTGCTCCGCCACAAGCATGGCATCGGTCTTGGCATACGCCTCCGTTCTATACACAGGCAAATCCGCCAGATAAGACATCAATCGGAATATATAGACAGATGTGTTGCCTTCCAACATTCCATAGTTGGTGAAAAGCAATGGCGAAGAGACGAAAATGACCTCACCCTTGCCATACGGGACAGACACCGCCGTAGGTACTTTCTTGATGGCGAAAGTATCGATTCGCTCTATCCTTTCTTTTTCATCCACAATAGTGTCAAAGCCAGTAAAATCTCCGACATACAAAGAGTCATGTCTGTAATCATACCCTGCCGTTGACAAAGTATAAGCCAGTCTTTTCACCTTTGGAACAGAATCCACGAAAAGGGTTCCACCTACCATGTTGTAGAACATTCTATAAGACTGAGCTGCATACATCGTCTCCCGGTTATTCCAATAAATGGTATCGTACATATCATTGTCATGCTCTTTGAGACCGGCTAAGATGCCACGTAACGAAAAGAACATTCCGTCTTCTATTCTCACCTTGAAGGTACGTTCCAATTCATCCACCACTACCGTATCGGCATTCCGACCATCATCAAAACTACTTGAAGCAACCACCATGACCTTGCCTCCACGGCGAGCGATATTGCAGAGGTACTTGACATCCAACTGTTTCAAATTTTGCTGATCCACGACCATCAACACGGAGATTTTCTCCTTGGCATGCTCCTGATCAAGTTGGAAAAACGTCTTTTTCGTCACGTGATAACCATTGGGCAAAGATTGGGTCAAAACACTGTCAAAGACAAAACAGCCCAAAGGTTGCTTATCTACATGGCTAAAGGTAGGAGACCATACGAACTTCTTAGGCAGATTGACTTGCAAAAGACAGAACAGCACAAAGAGGACTAACATGGCAAAAAGGAAATTACGACTACTTTTCATCACGACCTCCTTCCTTCTTGAAAGTTCCTACATTTTGTTCGGCAGAACCATCTCTACCTGAGTTCTTTACAAAGTTATCCACACTTGCCTGCAGATTGTGCATATCTCGAATCATGTCCTTGTCAGCATCAAAGCCACCATAGCGAACTCGCACAAACAGACTGGTCATTCTCTTGAAGTCGGCCTGTCGGAACTCAAACGTATATTGAGTAGGAGTCTTGAAAGGTTGCCACTCTATTTGGTGATAGTCACTCAAAGACTTCAATGTCTGAAGATACATCAATCGCAATGCCTCACGGAAATTCTCATTTTGCAAAGCTTTTTCTATTTCACTTGGGAAATCAATGCCATATATCGTATCTTCCGTAACCTCGTATTCCATCGGTTTCCTTCGTCCTGAACGAGCGAACAGCTCAGGATGCTTCCACAAGAGGAACGCCAAGACAGCTCCCAATGCCGCCAATCCGATACATATCCATAAAGTGTCATGATGGTCCTGATAGAAATTGCTGCCAAAGATATTCTCGAAAAATTCGTTCAGCCTTTTCGCTACCCAGTCCATCAAGCTATCTTGGGAAGGCACTAACTCTCGACCATAAGCGTAATCGTCATCCCGCCGCCAAACTTGCAGTCGGGCGGTATCAATAACCAAGGTGTCGGAAGGATTGGAAAACATATCTCTCTACAACTAATATAAATAAGGTATAAAATGATTAGACTTTGAACAGATCGTCATCATCCTGACTCTTGTCTGCCATTTCCTCAAAATCGTCAATACCTTGACCAACGGACATATCATCGAGTTTCTCGGCGGCATGACTATAGAGATAACCCGTACTGATAAAAAACAAGTTGTAAATCAAATAAGAGCCTATCCACATGACAACGCCAAAGATATATTGGAGAATAACAAAGGCAACACTACCAACAAATGTTTCCTCACCTGCATAAGCCTGCACGAATAGCGTCTTGACAAAGACACATACCTCCCAAGGCATGACAAAGACAAAAGAAACGACATTCGACAACAGACTCAAGACAAATCCCAAGCCAAAGATTCCTCCCCATGTGCTCCATCCCAAGCGAAAGCCACGAACATAAGCCCGCCATACAGAGATATCCTCAAATATATAGGTAGGTGTAACCAATATCAAAGGTACACCAAAAGCAACGACCGCCGCTACTGCCAAGAAGCAAAAGATGGCTGTCATCGCTCCAGAATTTATCGCTACCCCTAAAGCTATCACGGTAAAAAAGACTGCCAAGAACACGATGCCTATCAGAGAACCAACCAGTCCACATTTGAACAAACGCCAAGCATTTCGGCGGAAAGAAGGTTTCAACTCCTGGAAAGTAACACCTTGCAAGCCCTCGTCGTGAGCATTATAAAACTGCATCATAGAAAACACAACCGTTCCTATCCAAATATAAGCTGCCAAAGAAGTTGGCAACAAGAGGGCGTAAGAAAAGAGCATACTGTAACTGAGTTCATCATCAAACATGGAATTACCAGAACTAACATCCACCATATTTTGCATCAAACTGTTCAGCGACAAGGCTCCTACGAATGCCAACGGCAAGATACCATACAAAGCATAACGAAGCAGTATTTTCCAATTCTGCTTGACAAACTCGAAAGTGACATTAAACTTCTCTCCGAAATCCCTCTCTTTGTAAAATACGATTTTATCCATAAGCTATCTTTATTAAATAATTCAAAACTGACTGGTTCTTAATGAATGAAGTTGTAATCTAAAGGACATTCTTTTCTGCCTATCAACTTACTTTTTCTTCTGCCGATGTCTGATCTGGGGTAAAACCACAAAATAACCTATGACAAAGACGAAAGAGACGATGATAATCGACAAGCGAAAATAATTAGAAATTTCCGTATGTCGTGTTACAAATCCTTCGATAAAACCAGCGAATATAAATATAGGTACAGTACCGACAATAATCTTCATTCCCCTTTTCGCACCATGACGAAAAGATACGATACGCGAATACGTGCCAGGGAACAGCCAACTGTTACCCATCGCCAACCCTGCCGCTCCTGCAATAATCAATGCAGAAATCTCAAGCGTTCCATGAAGGAAAACGGCAAGAAAAGATTCATACAAGAGACCATGCTGGGCGAAGAATGTTTCAAAGCATCCCAACATCACACTGTTTTGGAATATCAGAAAACCCGTGGCGATACTGGTAAATATGCCAGAAACAAATTCCAAGAATGACACTCTAATGTTATTGAGGGTAATGCCCAAGAACATATTCAGTTCATCTCCACCATCATAAACCGCCATCGGTTTTCCATCCCTGATATTCTGCAATGTCATATCCACATAATAATCTCCCAAGATAATACGACAAAAGTCGGTATCAAAACATTGGGAAACCACACCGATGAATACACTGATGAAGAAAATGCAGAAAGAAGCCAAAAGTAACTTTCGAGCCTCAAACATCGTCAAAGGAATTTCCTGCGTCCAAAACGTAATCAGGCGAGACCACTTCTCCCGTTTGTTACGATAAATGGAATTATGAAGGCTTGAAGCCAGATTGTTGAGATAAAGGGTAATACGAGAATTTGGGTAATGTGTTTGCGCAAAAGCCAAGTCAGATGTAAGGTCGGTATAAGTATCGGCCAAAACATCCGGCGTTTGGGAAGCGGCATCGTCAATAATGATCTCTGCACGTTGCCATTTATCTATGTTATTTCTTATAAAGGCAAATTCTTTCACAATTCTTTTATTATAAGGGAAAATTCGGTTACGATTATTTTATTTTTCCTAAAAATTGATGCAAATTTAAGTAATTATTCTTATATTTGCAAACAATTTAAGCATTATCTTCTTAAAACAATAGAAAAATGACAAATTCAAACATCATAACCAATCAATTTGTAAGAATCAACCAAACACCAGCGAGTATCGGTGAACGAGTGTTGGCTCGCATCCTTGACACCATATTCATATCTTTTGGATTCACTGGTGTCTATTTGTTGTTTGATGGGCTTATGGGGAGCATGGACGAAACACGTTGGCTCATGTTCTTATTCTTTATGCTTGTCATATTTATCTGGATGTATGATTTCTGGTGGGAAACATTCAACAACGGACAGACTCCGGGGAAATATATCATGAAGTTAAGAGTCATCAACAAGAATGGGTCACGACCAACCATGGGCTCTTTTTTCATGAGATGGCTTCTCAGCACAATAGACGTAGGATGTGGGGGCATTGGCATGCTCTTCATCATACTCACCAAAAATTCACAACGATTAGGAGACTTGGCAGCAGGAACAATGGTCATCAAACTTACCGACATCCGAAAGATACACATCTCCCTGGACGAATTCTATTATGCCAAGAAAGATTACCATCCTGTATATGAGGAAGCCAAGAATCTCTCACAAGCACAAGTCGCCGTCATAGAGAAAGCCCTGTATTCCTCCAATGACAACCATGAAAACCAAATAGAGACCTTGGCAGATAAAGTTGCGAAGTACCTCAAGGTGCAGCCCAAAGAAAATAGCAAGGAAAAATTCCTTACTACCATTCTTTATGACTATAATTATTATCTCATGGAATTAATCTAAACTACCCATGCATCAGCACAGCACCCTCCTGCTTCTTGCCATCCATCAGAATTTTCATCGGATGCTCGAAGCGAACATGGCGCACATACTGCGTTTCCTCTACCGCCGGCATCGCATCCAATATCTCCTTATTGACGAATCCTCCTTCTTCTGTGTTTGTATCTACCGTAAAGTAACCTACCCCGAAAGAGGTAAGATTCTGGAAGAAATGGGTGCCCTGACTTGGGTCGATATTATAGTTCTTCAACGCTACTTCTACGATGACACGGGCGGCACTGATATGCGGCCACTTGACCGGAACGCCTAAATAATGATCGCTTGAACCCCAGCGGCCTGGTCCTATCAAGACGTAATTCTTTCCTTCGGCAAGGAACTTGCGGTTGATTCGTTCAATATCATCAGCCACATAGAAATTGTTCATCGCAGAGAACTGATCATCATATTTAACATAGACTACATCTGTGACGTCCTCACTGATTCCATGTCCCAACGAATTGTGGGAACGGAGCAGACAATCTGCATCTGGTATCGCCTTCACATCCTCATCAAGCATCTCCTTAGCATCCACTATCGGACGAATCTGGAGAAGATAGAACTCGCAGGTTTTATCATCATTGATATTGCATGCAAACTCGATTTCCACAGGACGGCGCATCGCCTCGGATCCAGATTTCATCGACATCTGCATCAGCTCCGGCAGTGGTACCACGCCATGCTGGAGTACACTGGCAAAGGTAATCAGCTTTCTTCCTGTTTCATACACGCCATCATTGATGACTTGATCGTATGGGTCGAAAGTAGAGGCGATATAGGTAAGGCTCTGGTCTTCTACCGCATCCTTCACACGGAGCTTGAGGATATTGAAGCCATCATCCACCTTGAATTCCTCACCCACATGTTGCATGTCGAGAGCATAGAACTGGGTTTGGGTATCACGCAAAGCCATCTCCATCTCTGAAGTCTGTAGCACTTGGGTTGGATGATAAGGGCAAACTCTCAAGGTTTGTCCACCATCAACGATATATTTCCCCAATCCAAGAGCCAGACTGGCAATACCTTCCTCCGCCGTTTCGTCGCCAATCGGATAATAATTGAGGGAGCGTAGCACACCACTCATCGTCGGATAAAACCGGTCGCCATAATTCTTACCCACTACCTGTTGCAGAATAACAGCCATCTTCTCCTGATCAATCACATTGCTGGTAGCTGTCATATACGCCTTCGAATCACGATAGAAAACAGAAGCATATACTCCCTTTATCGCACAAGCCAACATCTGGAGCATCTGATACTTATCCTCCAGATATGGAATCATATAGGTGGAATAAATTCCTGCGAAAGGCTGATAGTGAGCATCCTCAAGAAGCGAACTTGAACGGATGGCTATAGGACTCTTCGTTGCCTCAAAGAAAGTGAAAAAATCAGCAATCAGGGAATCCGGTAACTGAGCATGAAGGAAATGCTTCAATATCTCCTCATCACTTGCATCACTTAAAGCTATCGGATAGAGATTATTGCTCATCATAAACTCATCAAAAATATCAGTACAAAGCACGACTGTTTTTGGAATCTGAACAGTGGCATTCTCATACTGATTAAACTCCGGATGACGCTTGATGATATTGTCGAGGAAAGCCAGTCCTCTACCCTTTCCACCCAAGGAGCCTTCACCAATACGGGCAAAGTGGGCATACTTATCGAACTTCATTCTATCAAAGACTGCCACAACTCCAAGATTTTTCATATGACGATATTGCACAATGGCATCGAAGATAATCTGACGGTGGGCATCCACATCTTGAAGTTTTTGCCAGGTGACATGCTTCAAGAAAGCAGATACAGGGAAGATGGCTCGGGCGCACAACCAACGGCTCATGTGATTACGACTGATGTGATAAAGCATCGAGTCGTTAGGAATATTGAAAATATTATCCTGCAGTTCCTTTAAACTGCGGATACGCATGATCTCCTCATGAGTTTTCGGATCTCTGAAAATAAAATCTCCAAAGCCCATGTGTTCCTCCATCAAACGACGCAAATCTACACTCATCTTCTTGGAGTTCTTATCTACAAAACGAAAACCTTCAGCCTCTGCCTTTACTCGATTTTCACTCTCAGAACTCTCAAGGATAAGGGGCACAAAGGAATCATTCTTTCGGATATAACGGAAAAGCTGCAAACCCGCATCCGGACATTTTTCGCGACCAAAAGTATCCGTTGCATGCTTTGGCTGCACATCCTCATCCACAACATTACCAAAAGCTTTGGCTGCACTCTTTAAAGGAAAACGAGCATCACTAATGACACCAAGGGTATTATCAGAATACTTGTCATACAGTTTTTTTGCCTCTTCATAAGTACGTGCCAATACCACTTTCGGACGACCACGCATACGCATGGTAGCTGCATGACGATTCAGCGCTTCTTTGGAGAAGTTCTTACTCTGTTCAAGAATATAATTATAAAGATTTGGCAGAATAGAACTATAGAAACGTATAGAATCTTCTACCAAAAGTATCATCTGGACACCTGCCTCCTGAATATCATGCTCCAAATTCATCTTATCCTCTATCAACTTAATAATAGAAAGAATCAAGTTGGTATTACCCAACCAACAGAATACATAATCGAAGATGCTCAAATCCTCATTCTGCATACGCTTGGTAATACCATGAGAGAATGGAGTCAACACAACACAGTGAATATTAGGAAACTTACCTTTGATATCGCGGGCAACATCGAAAGCATCATTATCAGCATTACCTGGCATACAAATCACCAGATCTACAATTGTAGAACGCAAGACTCCAGCTGCCTCTTCTGTGGTAGAAACTTGGGTAAAAGTTGGCGGATAACGTAATCCTAACTCCATATACTCATTGTATATCTTTTCTTCAATACGCCCATCATCCTCTAACATGAAGGCATCATAAGGGTTAGCTACAATAAGTACATTGTATATGCGACGCATCATCAGATTAACAAATGATACATCCTTTAAATAGAATTTATTCCACTCTTGAGGTACATTATTCTCCATAATTGTAAGATTTAGCAATGCAAAGATACTGTTTTTCTTATATTTACTTGCATTTTTCAACATATTTTTTTAAATTTGCAGCATTATAATAGAATTTACTGATATATTACGCTGTAAAATCAATAGATAAAACCATAAACTATGTTTAGATTTAAAGAAGCATTTCTTGCTAAATATAAAGGAAAGGCGATAGCAGGCTTTAAAGAGGGAGGAAAAATCCTCCTGAAAATCTTGCCGTGCTTTTTCACTATATTCAGCATGCCGTGTATGGCGCAAAAGCAGCATGGAAAAGCATCCTATTATTCAAAAAAAACAACGGGAGCCAGAACTGCCAGTGGACAGAAACTTCACCACGACAGTTTGACGTGCGCCCATAGATTCTATCCATTTGGTACCAAGCTGAAAGTAACAAATCTCAGTAATAAAAAAACAGTTATAGTGAAGGTTACAGACAGAGGCCCCTATGGTAGAGGACGAATTATTGATCTCTCGTGGGGTGCTGCTAAAGCTATAGGTATGTTATCACAAGGTGTAGCTACTGTAAAAGTAGAAATGATAGACAAGCCTATTCCTTATCGCCCAGAAGATCCAAAATTACCTCATATCGACTTTGAAGTAGCAGAATCAGACTATGATTTTCCTCAGAAATGGAATAA
>OBCI01000234.1_pt1 | contig 12292 bp, 10 predicted proteins | sample 1495881 | NCBI WGS metagenome assembly OBCI01 (sample SAMN03418262, study PRJEB22391) | human gut metagenome | biome: human-gut; feature: organic feature; material: feces | host: Homo sapiens | place: Tanzania | collected 2013-01 | reverse complement strand
GCTGCATCCTGGTTGCTCTAACTACAGAAAATCAACAAAAAGAAGGAGGTCCTCGTCTACTGATGGCCGTTTCATCTACGCAAGGAAGGCTGGCTGCGAACTGCTGCCAACGCACGCTAACGAGCGACGAAGTTGGGATAAACAAATACTCAGAAGAAAGCATGGAAAGCAGATGGTTTCCATCGAAAAGCTGTTTCTGAATGCCCTTCATGATCTTGCAGCCGGTTACGAAATGGTGCAGCTGATGCACGCGGCAACCATCGGCTTCTTTCTCATGATGCTCAGTATGCTCATCGTTGAAATTACCATCCTGCTGGCAACGTTCTACAACCATACAAATACGCCCCATGTGGTGATGATGCATCACCACCGTAGAGAGCAGCACACTCAACGTGGCCACAAAGAGGCTGAACAAGTATAGTTTCTTCTTTGCCATTTTATTCTGTTTCCAAATTTTAGGATTGCTTTTTTCCGTCCGCAAAATTACATTAAAAGTACGAAAGAGCCAAGTAAAACAAAGAAAATTAGCATTTTTTCTTAAAAATATTAAAACCGAGTACCCTTAAAGCCCTTTGAATACGTAATATGATTAGTTTTTAGTAACTTTGCAACATAAAATTCAAAAATAGAAATGAAAAAAGTATTTTTAATCTTTCAATTACTCCTTGTAGTAATGTTGGCCCAGGCGCAGATGATGAGCCCTGTGAAGTTCACCAGCTCGCTGAAAACAGACGGAAGTGCTGTGGCCGAAATCGTGTTTAGCGGAAAAATCCAACCGGGATGGCACGTCTATTCTACCGGATTGGGAGGCGACGGACCTATTTCCGCTTCGTTCAACGTAAACAAGCTTGAAGGAGCTGAGCTCGTAGGAAAACTTCAGCCACGCGGCAGAGAAATTGCAAAGTTCGACCCTCTCTTCGAGATGAAACTCCGTTATTTTGAGGGAAGCGTTACCTTTGTGCAGAAGGTGAAGTTTACCCAACCAAATTATCATATTGATGCCTATCTGGAGTATGGCGCCTGCAACGACCAGAACTGTCTGCCACCAAGCGAGGCTGGTTTTAAGCAGAGTGGCAAATCGCCAGCCGTTGATGCTCCTGCAGCTGGAGCAAAAGATGCTCAGAATGCGAAGGCGATTGATCCTGCTCTTGCAGCCAAGATGAAGGCCGATTCGCTGGCAAAGGTTGCAGCTCTGGCTCAGACCGATAGCGCTACTCAGCCTGTAGATTCCGCAGCTTTGGCATCTGCTATGGAAAATCTGAACGTCAAGGATTTATGGAAACCGGTCATTAAAGAACTTCAGGCATTTGGCGGAGCTAACGACATCGCCAACCATTCGCTCTTCTATATCTTCTTCATCGGTTTCGTGGGCGGTCTGCTTGCGCTCGTTATGCCTTGCATCTGGCCTATCATCCCGATGACCGTAAGTTTCTTCCTGAAGCGTGCTAAGAACGATAAGAAGAAAGGTATCCGCGATGCGATTACTTATGGTTTGAGCATCGTCGTCATCTATCTGGTTTTGGGTCTTGCCGTAACAGCCATCGCAGGTCCTAGCACCCTGAATGCGCTCAGCACAAGTGCCGTGTTCAACATCATCCTCTTCCTCCTGCTTGCCGTTTTCGCCTTCTCGTTCTTCGGTTGGTTCGAAATCAAATTGCCTGACAGTTGGGGAAATGCGGTAGACAACAAGGCTTCCAGCACCACGGGTATGATTTCTATCTTCCTGATGGCTTTCACCCTGGTATTGGTCAGCTTCTCCTGTACAGCTCCTATCATCGGTTTGCTGCTGGTTCAGACCGTTACTTCCGGCGACTGGCTCGCTCCTACCGTTGGAATGTTCGGTTTCGCGCTTGCTCTGGCGCTCCCATTCACCCTCTTCGCCCTCTTCCCATCATGGTTGAAGTCGGCTCCTAAGTCGGGTTCGTGGATGGAGACCATCAAGATTGTGCTCGGCTTTATCGAGCTTGCCTTCTCTCTGAAGTTCCTCTCTGTAGCCGATCTGGCTTACGGCTGGCACATTATGGACCGCGAGGTATTCCTCTCTCTCTGGATTGTCATCTTCGGCCTGTTGGGTCTCTATCTCATCGGCAAGCTGAAGTTCCAGGTTGATGCAATCGGCGGCGACATCAACAAGCCTATGCCTGTAGCCTGCATCATGTTGGGTCTCTGTTCTTTGGCATTCTCGGTTTACATGATTCCGGGTCTCTGGGGCGCTCCTTGTAAGGCTGTGAGCGCATTTGCTCCACCTATTAATACACAGGACTTCAACCTCAACACCAAGACCGTAGAGCCTGCTTACAAGGATTACGAGCTGGGAATGGCTGCGGCTAAGGCTGCCGGCAAACCGGTATTGCTTGATTTCACGGGTTATGGTTGTGTAAACTGCCGCAAGATGGAGGCTTCTGTCTGGACAGATCCTTCGGTTGCCGATAAGCTGACAAAGGATTATGTTCTCATCTTACTTTATGTAGATGACAAGACTCCTCTTCCTGAGCCTATGGAGGTTACGTTTAATGGCGAGAAGCGCACCCTGCGTACCGTTGGCGACAAGTGGAGTTATCTGCAGGCAAGCAAGTTTGGAGCCAATGCTCAGCCATTCTATGTGGCTATTGACAACGATGGCAATCCTCTTGCAGCAGCCTTCAGTTTCAAAGAAGACGTTAGTGCTTATCTCGACTTCCTGAACAAGGGTCTTGATAATTACAGAAACAAATAATATAATTTGATTTAGCAAGATAGTTCATTAAGGTAAATTTTTTCAGGATTAATATTCCCCCGACAGGTATGGTTTCCAAGCCATCCTGTTGGGGGATTTTTTTTGTAAAGGCACAAACGAAAATAGGGCCTGTTTCACAACAGACCCTAAACATACTTACTAAAACTAAATTAACCACTAAAAAAACTAATATTTCTAAATTAGAAGATGAGATAATAACATCCCATCTCAAATCTAACCTATGACACGAAATCATCCCGATTTCTTGATTGCAAAGGTAGGGCTTTTATATGAAACTACCAAATTTTTCCCAACTTTTTTTTCTAAGAACGGGCTTTTTTATATGGATTTCACATTATTTAATTAATAAGCCCCCCTACCTTCATATTTTAGAACTTATAACCAACTGTCATCAGCAACTGATGGCGCTTGTTGTCAACCTTGGTTGCAGGAGCAGCTTTCGCTCCAAGTTGCTCCCAAGCAGCAAATGGATAGAAGTCACCATTCTGACAGCTGTACTGGTAAGCCACATCAATAGAAAGTTTCTCGTAGTTGAAACCTACGCCGGCTGTAAATCGGTTAGTCGCCGTCCAGTTGGTGTAATCTGTAGAAGTGGCATAGATAGTTCCCTGAGAAGGGATTGTCTGGTCACGGTCTGCGCTCTCCTTGAACATCGGAGAAACGTAATTGTAACCCAGGCGGAGCGCCAACATACTAACAGGCTTGTATTCCAGACCCAGCTTCAGCGTGCTCACGCCCTGCAACGACTGCTTGGTATGGTCATTCATGAGGTCATCGCTTGAACTGGTTTCATAATATTCGTCCCAATAACCATCATAATAACCGCCATTCTTCACACGATTATCCATGTGATTGTACCACGCATACTCGTAAGTAGCACCCATGGCAAGATTGCTGCCAATGGTGTGACCTAAGCTGATACCCGTCTTCCAAGCCGTATTCAGACGATAATCGAGGCTGGAACTGTTCGTATTGCTAGCCTCAGCATAATTGCCCTTATCGTCAGTCAAGTTCTTGTCAACGAGTTCCAGGTCAGCTGTTCCATCCATCGACAAATCATAAAATACTGGCGAATTGACATAAGCACCAATACGGAAAGGAGAATCTTCTACCGGACGGAAGATAACACCCAGTTTTGCATCATAACCCGTACCCGTGATACGCTGGCTTTCCCAAGCTGTTCCGTAAGCCTCCTTATCAGCCACATAATTCTCTGTATAAACAGAATTGTTGCGGTAATGAACATCATGAATGCCCAAGGTGAAGCCCAACCATACGCGGTCGTTGAAGCCCACGCTAATATTGAAATCATATTCGCCTATGTAGCCCTTCTGATACTGACCAAAGAGGAATGAACGGCCATCGTAGGTCATCTGGTTTCCATCCTCGTCTTTGCCCATCAACGCATTATAGTTTTGGTCTACCGCATTCCAAATCTGATCACCATCTCCTTTGTGCTGCTCATCCAATTTGTTAGCATAAGCCGTCTTGGCAGAAGCCCATTTGGTTTGAGATGCTCCGTTAAGATAATTGGCTGCAGAAAGAATCTGAGAGAAATTGGTGCTCTTGTGATAGTTGAAACCGAAGTTGAGCTTTACATCCGAATCGCCATTTGTAGCAGCCCAAACGAAACCAATCTGGTCGAAACTAGGAACCGATTTCTTGCCATCGAAACCGAGGCGTGTATTATCAAAGTTGAGTTCCGTATCTGCTCCAGGCTGAGCCACAACGCCAGCCGAGAAACTTGCCATGCTCTTTCTGAACAGACCCAAACCGGCAGGGTTGCTGGAAATGGTAGAAATATCTGCGCCCAAGGCTTCCATAGCTCCACCCATACCTACATAGCGTGCAGTACCCGTGAGGGAATTTTCTGCAAACTTAGTATCCTGATAAGTTTCCTGAGCCAACATTGGGGCTGACATGAGTCCCAATGAAGCCAGGAATAAATATTTTAAATTCTTCATAATCTCTTAATTCTTTACTTAATTCTTAAAGTCTTCATTCTCAGATGAAAGTCTGCTTTCTCAGATGAAAGTTTTCATTTTTCGAAAATTGTCTTCATCCTCAGAACAAAGCCCAAGCTATTAACTGTAAACTATTAACTATAAACTTTAAAAGCGACTATCTTCTTCCGCCAAAGCCGCCGCCACCTGAGCGACTGCCGCCTCCGAAGCTACCGCCTCCTCCGCCAAAGCTTCCGCCACCGGAATGCGATCCGCCTCCGAAACTGGCTCCACTACGGTTTCCGAATCCGCCAAAGTTGCTGCGGTCGAAGTTGTTGGTATTATTATTGTTTCGAACGCTATTGTAACGGCCATTATCGTTGATGCGACCGCCGAAATTGCGGTTTCTGTTGCTTCGATAGGTACTGTTGCCAGCATAGCCTTTATCGCCATTATAGCGGAAAGTTCTGCTACCTGCATAGCCGCCCGAATTACGTCCGCCATAGCTAACATGTCCGATTACCGGACCGCCCCAATACCAAGGATTGTAGTAGCCGCCCCAGCCATAATACCAAGGGTCGTACCAGCCACCATACCATCCGCAGTAGCCATAATACCAAGGATCATACCAAGGGTCAAACCAAGGATCATACCAGCCGGCATAATAGCCGTAGCGCCAAGGATTGTGCCAGCCCCACATGCGGCTGCGCCAATAGTAAGGACCGTAACCATAATAATCGTAGAACCACGGATCATAGAATCCATCCCATCGGCTCATCTCGCGTGTGCGTACGAAATCCTCATCCCTGTCAGCATACTTCTGAGCGAAGTAAGCATCATCATAAATGCTGTCGGGCGCCACACCCTTGCCCACATGGAACATGATGATGTCGTTGCCCAGGGAATCTTTCCCTACATTCTCATAATGGCTGAAGATTCTTCCGCCGCGATTGTATTCATCTACCGAACGGTCGCTTCCGCTCCAATTCAAGCGGTAAATACTATCTCTACGGGCCCTTTGCTCAGCATACTGGCGCTGGAGCAGAGCCCGTCTTTCAGCCTTTTCTCTGGCCTCCTTCTTCGGATTGAAGTAGAGGTCATCGTCCTGTGCCATCGAAGTGAGTGGCATCGCAGCTGCGATAAGGACTGCAAGAAGATACTTTTTTTTCATATTTCTGTTCTCCTATTTTATTTTTTCTCCATTTTTTCTCTTTCCAGACCATCATAAACTATCAGAAAAAATACTCCAGAAAGAGTCCTTTTCTGATAATATAATAATCTAGATGCAAAAATATTGCTTATCTTTATGCAAAAATACAGAATTTCCCTAAATTATTGTAGGTTTTCCCCTATTTTTTTATAATTTTGCAGAAGATTTAAAACAAATCTAGCTTTTTTGAACATTCGAAGGCGTTTTTAGACAAGAAATTAATACAAATTAAATATGAAATATTTAGTAGCAACATTCACTATTGAAACGACTGCCGACTTGATGCAGGCCTGTCAGGATCTGCTTGCTGATGGTGCAGCCGAAGCCGGATTCGAATCTTTTGAGGAAACAGAAACCGGACTGGAAGCGTATGTGCAGAAAGACCTCTTCGACAAGGAGGTGCTGGATGCCTATATTGCTGATTTCCCTATCGAGGATACGAAAATTACCTACGAGGTGAAAGATGCAGAAGATAAGGATTGGAACCAGGAATGGGAAGAACAGGGATTCGAACCAATTTATGTGGACAATCAGGTGGTGATTTACGATGCGAAACATCCCGAACTCTATCCCGATACGAGCAACAGACCCAACATTATTGAAATAGGTATTGAGGCGAAACTGGCGTTCGGAACAGGAAACCACGAAACCACACGCATGATTATTTCACAGCTGCTCCAAATGCCTGTCAGAACCAAGCGCATCCTGGATTGCGGAACGGGTACGGGAATACTTGCCCTCACCTGCTCCAAACTGGGCGCTAAAGACGTGGTAGGCTACGATATAGACGAGTGGAGCGTGGAAAATGCCAAGCATAATGCCGTGCTGAACGGCGTAACAAATATGGAAGTACTCTTTGGCAACAGTCAGGTAATCAACCACATCAGCGGCGTTTTCGACCTGGTTCTAGCCAACATCAACCGCAATATTCTGCTCAACGACATGCGTGCTTTCCGTAGCGTGATGAACATCGGCGGAACTCTGGTTTTGAGCGGCTTCTACGAAGAAGACATTCCTGTACTCCTGGAGAAAGCAGAAGAACTGGGAATGCATGAAATAAACAGACAGATTGACAACAATTGGGCCTGCCTTGTTTTAGGTTCATAAAGATTCTTTTCTGATTCAAAAAGGTTCAATACGAAAAAAAATCAGAAATATCAGATAAAAAACATACGAATAAAGGTTGAACTTTCGCATATTGCCAAAAGTCCAACCTTTATTCCATGAATTTCTTTTCATTATTATTGCTTCCTATGCAGAGCTGCTTGAGCTCATAATAACTGCCGTTGTAAATATTGAAATCTACGTAGCCTTTAATGCCCGGCAACTTGCCCACATCCGTATGCTGCCAGAACTTCCATTTGCCCTTATACTGAACCTTGTCAACATAATAGTGGGCTATCCAGTAAGGATAATCTTCGAAGACAGGCGCACTCAGATATTGCTCCTTGAATTTATAATAGGTGTAGATGATAGGTTTAGCATGATACTTATCCTCTACAATATGCAGCCAGGTAAGCACATCACGCTGGAAATCCTCCACACTCTTATCAGCCGGCTTATGTTCTATATCCAGAACTGGAGGCAAATCGCCATCCGTAAGATGCACCTGGTCTAGGAAATAATAAGCCTGTTCGCGGGCAGTCGACTTATTGCTCCAGAAATGATAAACACCCCGGATGAAACCGAAATCGCGAGCCTGATTAAAGTTCTCACGGAAATTTTCATCGAGCCGTGAAGAACCTTCCGTACTCTTGATAATGACGAAACGCACAGGACAACCCTTGATCATCGCATTCTTGAGCTGCTCCCAGTCTATCTTGCCCTGATAATGGGAAATATCGATTCCGTGAATCTCGTAACCTTCAGGATATTCAGCATCGCCATAAAGCGCACGCCAGCGGAAACCAGTTGGACCTACAAAGAAATGATAGAACAGAAAGACATAGAGCACGATAACAGCCGTTCCGCCTATCCACCACGCCCAACGGGGATAGCGTTGTAAAAAAGAAGACGAACGCCTTCTACCACGGGAGCCGCCACGCCGAGGAGTTTTCTTTCTCGCCATGGCACTCTTTTTCTGTGAAGAAGCCGTTCGTCTTGTTGACATATAAAAAAATATTTATTCTATTTTTTACTTAGCCTGCTCCAACTGGAGAGTCTTTGTGGTCTGGTCGCAAACCTCAGAAGGACCCCAGTACTGGATAGGACCTGGATAAACGTAAGCTGTTTCCTTAGCCCACTCATCGCGCTTAGAAGCGAAGAACTTGAATGGAGCGCCATCCAGCTCAACGAGAGCCTTGCGGATAACAGGCTTGTTAGCACCATTACGACGCTCGATGTTCATCATCATAGTGATTGGCACACCACCTGCAATCCACTCTGCTGCAGGAGCTGTTGTGTTCTTGATGATTGACATGTAACCGGTCTTGCCGTTAGCGATGAGGCGTGAAGCGTTGAAACCGAGTGAGTAGCAGTAGTCAGCATCGTAGTTAGAAGGAGCTGCGCAACGTCCCTCGTAACCGAAGAAGTGGTGCTGGGCAGAGAACTTACCAACGAACTTGCCTTCCTTCTTCCATGCAGCCAACTTCTCAGCTACCATGCGAGAAAGCAACTTCTCTGTCTCGATGAGAGAAACCTGTACGTTTCCGTGAGGGTCGCGGTCGAGGCAAAGCTGGCGAGCTACGTCTGCTGGCAAAGACTCCAATACAGCGAGGTTGTCCTTAGCGATGGCACCCTTAACGAATGCAATCTGCTCCTCAGCACTTGCAAACTCACGGCTCTCGCCTGTTGCAGGGTCTGTAAGAACCTCGTTCAATTCTGCGATGAGCTTCTTGATAGCTGGGATAAACTCGATCAGGCCTTCTGGAATGAGAACAGTACCGAAGTTGTTGCCCTCAGCAGCACGGTTAGCTACTGCAGTTGCAATATAAGTAACAACATCATCGAGTGACATTTCCTTAGCCTCTACCTCCTCAGAAATCAAGCAGATGTTTGGCTGAGTCTGGAGAGCGCACTCAAGAGCGATGTGAGATGCTGAACGACCCATCAGCTTGATGAAGTGCCAGTACTTACGTGCTGAGTTACAGTCACGCTCGATGTTACCGATGAGCTCAGAATATGTCTTGCAGGCTGTATCGAAACCGAAAGAAGTTTCAATCTGCTCGTTCTTCAAGTCGCCGTCGATAGTCTTAGGGCAACCGATTACCTGTACGCCATACTTCTTAGCTGCATAGTATTCAGCGAGAACGCAAGCGTTTGTATTTGAGTCGTCACCACCGATGATGACAAGTGCCTTAATGCCGAGTTCACGAAGAATCTCAATACCCTTCTCAAACTGGTCTTCCTTCTCAAGCTTAGTACGACCAGAACCGATGATGTCGAAACCACCAGTATTGCGGTATTCGTCCATGAGTTCAGAAGTAATCTCCATGTACTTATGGTCAACAAGACCACCAGGACCGAGGATGAAACCATAGAGCTTGTTAGCTGGGTTAAGAGACTTCACACCGTCGAAGAGACCAGAAATCACGTTGTGACCGCCAGGAGCCTGACCACCTGAGAGGATAACACCTACGTTGAAAGCAGGAAGTTCTTTAGCCTCACCTGCCTCGAATGTAATAACAGGCATTCCATAAGTGTTAGGGAACAACGCCTTGATTTCATCCTGATTACCTACTGACTGTGTTGCTGCACCTTCAACTGCCTTTACCGGACCCTGGAGAGCCTTAGGCAATTTTGGCTGATAAGCAGCTCTTGCAATCTGCAATGCACTTTTTTCCATAATTCGTTTTTATTTTAATTAGTTGAAACTTCAAAAACATCTGCAAAATTAACTCTTTTCTGCGAGATACGGAAAGAAAAATGCTAAAAATGCGTTAATAGATACATTTTTTCCCAAAAAATGATGTTATTTCAAAGAAAATGATTATCTTTGAGCGATATTTTTAATTAATCATTAATTAGGAGAAAAGAATTATGGCTAATAAAAGAGATTTAAAGCGCACAATCAACTACATTACAAGCGAACTTTTCGCTGAGACTGTAGCTGCATCTTTGTATAATGGTAAGCCTACACAGGAAGATGTGGATGGCATTCTTTCAGCTATCGTCATGATCAACGGCGATTACATCAGCCGCGTGTCTCACCCGGAACCTGGAATCACAAAGGGCGAATATTATAAGAAGCTCACAGCCGACTTCAACAAGCAGGTGAGCGAAATCATCGACCAGATTTCAAACCTGGCATAATCCTTTCATCATCAGAATCAGAAAATACACCTATTATATATATGGTAAAAGGAATTTGTCAATGGATATTGTATAAGCGCTTGGGCTATAAGAAAATCATCACCCAGGAGCTTCCTGAAAAGTATATCATCTGCATGGCTCCGCACACAAGCAACTGGGATTTGATCCTGGGCCAGCTCTTTGCCCATGCTGAGGGAATCAAATGTAATTTCCTCATGAAAAAGGAATGGTTCTTCTGGCCGCTAGGCCCTATCTTCAGAAAGATGGGAGGTATTCCTGTGTGGAGAAGCAAACATACTAGCATGACGGATAATCTGGCTGCTGAAGCGGATAAACGGAAGTCGTTCGGACTGTGCATTACGCCCGAAGGTACCCGCTCGCTCAACCCGGAATGGAAAAAGGGATTCTATTTCATCGCCCTCAAGGCGCATCTGCCTATCCATCTCTATGGGCTTGACTACCAGAAAAAGGTCATCCAATGCACCAGGCAGATTATCCCATCAGGAGATGTTGACAAAGACATGCGTGAAATCAAGTTGTACTTCAAGGATTTCAAAGGAAAGAAACCGGAGAAGTTCACGATTGGAAATATTGATTAAACGTTAGCTGATAACGGTTTAATCATCTATTTAAGAAGGAGTATTCGTAAAGTGAAACACAGAAACATAACATATTGTTTGATAAGCAGTTTGCTGTTAGCCGCAGGAGCTTCGCTTCAGGCTAACGGCAAATCGTTTTTTCCTACCTACGACGAGGCGAACAGCGGCGCATGGCAAGGCATCGATTATGATGGCGACCCATGGGTGTTCAATGTTTCACGCCCTTATTTCGTTACGGCGGGACTTCAGAACAGGCACCTTTCGCTATGGGCCTCGCACGGACGGTATTATTATGCTGACAGAGATGTATGGAAATGGCAGCGACCTAACCTGTTTTGCACCAACGAAGATCTCTTCACTCAAACCATCGTAGTGCCCTACCTCATTCCGATGCTTCAGAATGCGGGAGCCATCGTCTTCACACCCCGCGAAAGAGACTGGCAGACAAACGAAATCGTCATCGATAATGATGATGCTGTCAAGTCGGTTTATTATTTCGAAAAGGAGGCGAGCAAGAAATGGAAAAACTGCGATTCGCTCGGTTTCGCCAACCGCCCCCGACTGAAGGATGGGGAAAATCCTTTCCGCATGGGAACCGTGAGAAAGGCAAAGGCTACCAAGCGCAAGAAGACCAGCCAGGTTAGCTACCAGCCCCGTTTCAAGGAAGCCGGCAAATACGCAGTCTACGTAAGCTACCAGTCGCTCCCCAAGAGCGTGAGCGATGCAAGATACATCGTTTATCACAAGGGCGAAGCTACAGAGTTTTCCGTTAACCAGCGTATGGGTGGAGGCACCTGGGTTTACCTGGGTACCTTCGATTTCGACAAGGGCTGCAACGAGTTCAACCGCGTGGTATGCACCAACAAGGCTTCTCGCCGCGGAGTGGTTACTACAGATGCTGTCCGCTTTGGCGGAGGCATGGGAAACATAGAGCGTGGCGATTATACCAGCGGATTGCCCCGTTGCTTGGAAGGAGCCAGATACTACGCCCAATGGGCAGGAGCTCCTTACAAGGTTTACGGCGGCAGAAAGGGAGAAGATGATTACGCCGACGACATCAACGCCCGTTCGCTGATGACCAACTGGCTGGGCGGCGGTTCGGTTTACATGCCTGCCAGGAAGGGCAAGCACGTGCCTATAGAACTCTCGCTGGCGCTTCATAGTGATGCGGGTTATAATAAGGATGGGAAATCTACCATCGGAGCCCTCGCCATCTGCACCACAGATTATAATGACGGAATGCTGAACAGCGGAATCTCCAGATTCACATCCAAGGATTTCGCCAAGGCTTTGCGCGATAATCTTGTTACGGATCTGACGGCTCAGTTCGGCGAATTCGGCAAGCGCTATGTATGGGACAGAAACTATTCTGAAACCCGTCTGCCGGAAGTTCCGTCGGCTATCCTCGAAATGCTTTCACATCAGAGTTTCCCCGACATGAGAATTGCTCAGGATCCGCTCGGCAAATTCTATATCGCGCGCTCCATCTACAAAACTATCCTGCGCTTCGTAAACAGCAATCATGGAACCCGCTACGTGGTCCAGCCGCTGG
>OBCI01000230.1_pt1 | contig 12376 bp, 6 predicted proteins | sample 1495881 | NCBI WGS metagenome assembly OBCI01 (sample SAMN03418262, study PRJEB22391) | human gut metagenome | biome: human-gut; feature: organic feature; material: feces | host: Homo sapiens | place: Tanzania | collected 2013-01 | reverse complement strand
CCGAAATGTTGTCGCCACCTGCTGTCAAGTTGTCGAGGCTTCCACCGAGATTGATATCCCAACCTCCGTTTACGCGGAACTTCCAACCGTCGGCTGTCACACCAACATTAGTTGCCTCGAAGCAATACTCTTCAGCATTCCATGTCATTGGAGCGTCGCCAGCCCAATTATTGAAACCACCGATGATGCCCATGGTCTCAACCTTAGTGGCCTTGATGGTGCCTTCTCCAAGATTAACATCGAAGTAGTATACACCTTCTCCTGCGTTAACGCCGATGTTTCCACCTTCGCTGGTTGCTGCACCAGAGAATGTGCTGAATGTACCAGAATTTATCTCATTATCCCAACTACCGGCTACACGCTGGAACTTGAACTGATTGCCCCAACCGTTAGGGTCGGCACAATAAAGGTAACCAGTGTATACTCCCTTTGCATCGTCTACGAGAGCAAGCTTCTGCTCAGCGTTTGTCCAGCCGTCAGTTGCGCCGATGAAGTAAATGAATGGATCGTAATTAACCTCCTCTAAGGTATAAGAGTAGTCCATCATGTTGATGGTGAGCTTGTACTTGCCAGCCTTGGCAATCTTGCCAGCCTTAGCTTCACCGTTGGTCAACAAACCAGTCATGCTGTCGTCGCCGTCAACCTTAGGACCTACTACGCCGGCAGCCCAGAGGTCATCAGCGTCGATGTTCTTCTTAGGAATAATCTTCCAGTACTGGTCGGGCTTTTTAGTCTCGAAGCTTATGGTGAAGACCGGATCCTCATATACATCCTTATCGCTGTGCTTGAATGCCTTTGCTGCTTCTTTAGTCCAACCATTTACGTCTTCTGTAGTAAACATATCACCTACGAGGTAGTAACCTTCTTCAATAACTGGAGCCTCAGGGATGGCCTTCACCTGGAACTTCTCTGATGTAGCCATCTTGACGGCTGTCGATCCATTGTTAACCCATGCGTCGAGAGTGGCATCGATGTCGCGCTCGGAAGGACGCTTGCCAAACTTTTCTACTATATAGTTTACCAAGTCGGCTTTTGCCATATTACCCTCAGCGTCAATATCGAATGTCTGACCATCGAAATTGATTTTGAAGCTTGGTTTATAGGCCGCGTCGGAAGAAGTAGGAGCAACAATGCTCGCTACTTTTACCTTCTCTGTCTGAACGTCAGCCAAGTTGATGACCTCAACTGGAGCTACGCTACCATTACCGAATGTTACGGCATCCTCCTGAGGATTGGTCTGTGGTTTACCCCAATCGGTGAAGTCCTCGGTGCAAGACACCATAGACATCAGCAGGGTCATTCCCAATAATATTTTCTTAATCATAATTGTCTATACTTTAAATGATTTACAATTTAACGATGCTGAACGAACCTGTGATGTCGTTGAATGAGATGACGTACTTGCCTTCTGCCAAGCCGATGTTCTTGCCACCTGCATCACACTTTCCGTACATGCTGATAGCGCCATCTTCTGCACCATATCCCCAGCTGGTGTCCCAAGAACCTTCAATCTTGAACTTGAACTGTGCAGTCTCGCCGGCAGGAACATCCATTACATAGTACCAAGCGTGGTTCTCAACGCCCTCAGTGTTGTAAGGAAGCATTGGAGTGTCTACCCAATCGTTGAATGAGCCACTAATCTGGATAGTACCATAGTTGTTTACTGTACCCTCGTACTTCTCCATCTTGGCTGTGTTGTCAGCTGTGTTGAGAGTGATGGTGTAGTAACCGGCTTCCGGAGCTACGATGTGACCACCGTCGCTACCACCGTTACGGTTGATGATAGTACCCTTTGTAGCGCCATCGGCGTTCATACTGTAATCCCAGTTGAAGTCTGAAGGCATAATCTTGAAGCCAGCTCCATCGACCTCGGCCTTGTCGTTGTAATCGCCGGTAAGGAAGTAGTTGGTGTATTCAATCTCACCAACACCAGTCTTCTTGTCGTAAGAGAAGTTAGGCTTGAGGAACATCGGAAGAGCGTCTTCGCCAATGCTCTTGTTGCCAGCCCACTTAGCGCCGAACATGTTACCTACAAGGTACCACATTGTTGGAACAGCATCCTTCAGTTCAATATAGTAAGGCTTTACGTTGAGCTTTACTGAGTTTGAAGCGACAGGGTTCAGACGGTTTGTGCCCTCAAGGATGTAAGCGTTAACACGAACGTACATCTCCTGCTCGGCAGGAACATTACCTTCTGTCCATTTAAGTATCTTTACCAATGCCTTGTCCATTTCTTCAGCAGAGGCAGAGATGTTGCATTTCTGTGTGGTGTTGCTAAGAACAGCGTAGTCTGGAACCTTTTCGCCACTCTCGTCTGCAGCAGCTTCATCGGTGGAAACTGTGAAAGAGTTGGTTGGAGATACCTGCACCTCGTATGTTGCGTTGACAGGGGCATTTTCTGCTGTGTACTTAGGCTGCGACCATGTGAAGCTGAGTTCTGATGACTGCTCCAAGTCGATAGTCGCATTGGCATATGCGGGAGTGTTCAACGTGAACTCCTTAGGCTGGATAAGCGTAGGGTTGGAGTCGTTGTCGTCCGAACATGATGCGAATAAGCTGGTGATGCCGAAAAGCAGAGCACCAATCATATATTTACTCTTCATATTGCGTTTACTTTTTTACTTCCATTAAACTTTAGTTCTTAACCTCATTATATCCGTCGATCTGTGTCAGGTTCTTGTTAGAAAGAATCTCTGAAGATGGGATAGGATATACGTTATTGGTCTTAGCGAATGTAGTACCATTAGTGCTACCACCCTTAAGCTCCCATTTGTATGTAGCCTGAGTTCCACCAAACTGATTGAAACGAATCAAGTCGGTACGACGAAGACCTTCGCAATAAAGCTCGCGAGAACGCTCGTCAAGGACATCGTTAAGAGTGTAAGAAGCACGCACGGCAGCATGGGCACGATTGCGGAGAGCGTCGATATAACCCTTAGCCTTAGCCGAACCCTCACCGTTAAGGTGCATCTCTGCCTCTGCTGCATTGAGGTAAGCCTCAGCTACACGGAAGAGGAAGAAGTCGATGTCGACATTATAGCTGTCGTGAGGAGTACCGGTAGCAGAATAGTTGTTATTCCACTTTGGTGTTGCAATACCCTTGACGAACTTATCGTTAGCACCAATCTCCAAAGTACGATCGCCGTCACTGTTGCCCTTACCCCAAAGGATAGCACGGTCGTCAACGTTCATAGCACGAATTTCTTTTGCCGACTTGTTCACAACAACTTTAGGATCGGTGAAGAACTTCTCTACGAATTGTGGACGAACACGCATACCTGACCATGTGTTGGCAGTAGTGGCTGCGTCCTTATCTGTAACAGTCTGCATCGTAGCATCCCAAAGAGCAGCTACATAGAACATACAACCTCCATATCCCTGAGTCTTTTCTCCATCTTGCATCAATGGGAGGCTACGATGCAGACTGTTACAGATAAGGACGTTGTCGCCCATGAAGAGCAAGTCGTATGGCTTGTAGCCGTTGGCCTTGGCGTCTGCCGACATCTTGCTGTCGTCGAAGAGGGCATATTTTGATTTGATAACATCCTCGGCATATTTGAGAGCCTTGTCCCAATAAGGATTGTTCTGACCATCGTTGTTAAGATATGTACCGGCATTGAGGTACAAACGGCTCAAGAGCAACCAGCATGTGCCTTTGTCTATACGGCCATAGTCAGGATCGCTGTCGGTCTCTGGCTTAGCCTCCAACAAGTCTGGCTCAGCTTCGAGCAATTCTTTTTCTACCCAGTTGAACAAGAATTCACGGCCCATCTGAAGAAGCTCTGCGCGAGTGTAGCTCTTGCCTTCCTCAAAATTTTCGTTGTAAGCGTGGGCCTGACGTGGTGTCTCTGCTGAAATCTTGTCAATGAATGTCGGGTCTCCAAAGAAGTCGAGCATCAAGAAATAGCTATAGGCACGAAGTACACGCACCTCTGCATACTTGGTTGGCTCTGCCTTGGCAGCGTCGAGACTTAAGAAGTGGTTCTCGTAAGAGATGTTTGACATCAGACGATAGTAGAGGTTCTTCAGAGTAGCATTACCCGGATCGAACTTATTGTAGCCAACATCTGCGATACCGCCATCCGACCACCAGCAGATTGCTTCGTCGGTAGGAACCTCGTTGAAGTTGAACAGGTTGCGTAGAAGGGTTGACTTACCAGCGTCGTCGATAGTGAAATCGGCATTACCGTCATTACCTTCCATGATAAGACCAGCGTAGCACTTGCTGTACAAGCCTGTAATGTTTGGAGTACCGTCAACATTAGGATTAATGTTTCCCTTGTCCAAATCATCCATACAAGAGCTCAAACTTGCTGTAAGCAGAAGAGCTACTGCAGGGGCAATTGTTTTGAATTTATTGAGTTTCATATCGAAATCTATTTTTTAAAATTATTAGAAGTTGAGGTTCAGACCGAGCAGGAATGTGCGGCAACGTGGATAGATGCTGTCGTCCTTGCCTGAGTTTACTTCAGGGTCGATACCTTTGTACTTTGTGATAGTGAATACGTTAGAGCATGAGGCGTAGATACGGCCTGATATACCCTTATAGTTGCCACCCTTCAACAGATTGTTGAAGTTATAGCCCAATGTGATGTTGTCGCACTTCAAGAAGCTACCGTTCTGTACAAAGTAGTCGGTAAGAGGATAGTTGTAAGAAGTCCAGCCTAAAGCTGCTATATCCTTTGTTGTGTTCTTGTAATATCCCTTAGCGCTGCAAATCTCTTTAGTGTTTATCGCACCTTCTTCGTATCCATTGTAGAGATAGTTGCCTAAGCTTACACGGAAGTTGCTACCGAGATCCCAGTTCTTGTACGAAACCTTGAAGCTGAAACCACCTGTCCAAGGAGCTACGATATTCTTATAGAAGTATCTGTCGTTCTCGTCGATTGTTCCATCGCCATTGCGGTCTACATAGCAGCCCATGATAGGACGACCGTTCTGGTCGTATACCTGCTGGTATACCAAGAATGAGTTGGCTGGCTTTCCTACCTTATGATAGGTGATAGCCTGGTCCTGACCTACCTTCATTCCTGCTTCCATCAAATCACGACCGCCTGCAAGCTCTGTAATCTCGTTCTTGTTGTAGGCAGCGTTAACGCTAAGTTCTACGAACCAATCCTTGGTCTGGATAGGACGACCTGTAACGGCAACCTCAAAACCCTTGTTCTCCAATGTACCTGCATTCATAAGGAGGGCATTGTCGAAGTTCTGACCTGCAGCAATGGTAGTTGTACTGAGCAAGTCGGTTGTCTTGCGGTAGTAAGCATCAAGGTTTACGGTCAATCTCTGGTCGAACATACCATAGTCGATACCTACGTTCCATGTTGTGGTTGTCTCCCATGTCAGTTCGTCATTGTATGCCAATGGGCGATAGAGCAGACCAGTGTTGTCGGGACCGATAGGATAGAGGTGGTGAGTGCTTGTACTCTTTGAATAAGTAGCGGTGTAATACTCTTTACCAGTATCCTGCTGACCTGTCTTACCCCAACCAAGGCGGAGCTTAAAGTCGCTGATAGCATTTACATCCTTAAGGAAGCTTTCTTCCTTAACGCGCCATGCGAAGGCTGCTGATGGGAAGAAGCCCCAACGGTGTCCGTCGGCAAAGCGGCTTGAACCATCATAACGTGCTGTGAAAGTAAGGAGATAACGGTCAAGCAAAGAATAGTTGGCACGACCATACCAGCTCACGAGATAAGTCTGGCCTCTCCATCTGCTTGTATCGTATGACTTTACAGTTCCTGCAAGAGCTTCGCCAGCATCGTTCTTTCCTTCGAAGGTAGATGGATACATTGACTTGCTCCACTGGTCGCCCCAATACTTCATGTGGCTATATTCATAACCAGCCATGATGTCGAAGTGGTTGGCCTTGTTGAAGTCCTTGGTGTACTGGGCATATGCTGTAGCCAAGAGGTTATACTTCTTCTCCTTGTTCTCGCTGTTGCCACCATAGTAGAATCCGTATGTAGATTGTGGATTATTGGTGTTGTACTCACCACCGGTTGTATATTCACCAGCTAAGTTAGCATGCAAATGAAGATCCTCAAAACCATGAATCTTATAGTCAGCCTCTACGTTGCCCAAGAGAACGTGTGCACTCTTGTAGAAGTCGTAGTTCTCTACCTTTTCTACTGGGTTTGTAGGAGCGTCATCATTGCGATTGTATGGGAATGTTGGGTCGTATGCTGTAGTAGATAGTGCCCACTGCCAATAACCTCCCCAGTTCTTGAATTTCTCGTCGTTGCTCTTTACAGGGCGAGTAGGATCCATGTTGATAGCTGCGCCAATAGCATCTGTTCCACCAGGAACTGTCTTTGAGTAAGAATACTTACCGTTGATGTTGATGTTGAGGTGCTTGTCGAGCAATGAAGGATTGATGTTGAAGCCTGCGGTAACACGCTTGTAGTCTGAACCCTTCAAGATACCTTCCTGACCAGTGTAGCCTACGCTGACACGATAAGGCATAGACCAAGACTGCTTGTTGATGCCACCTGTCAAGCTTACATTGTGCTCCTGGCTGATGCCATTACGATATATTTCGTCCTGCCAGTCGGTGTCGTATGTGCCGGCAGCATAGTTTGGTGTGCCGTCTGCATTGAACTCCTTCCAGCCTAAGCCTTGGTAGGCAGAAGAATCCTCGCCGTAATAATTCTTGATGAAGTCGACATATTCTGATGCGTTCATCACGTCCAGCTTCTTGGCAATTGTGCTTACAGAGACTGTACCATTGTAAGAAACCTGAGGCTTCTGGCCGCTGCGACCCTTCTTTGTTGTAATGATGATAACACCGTTAGAACCACGCGAACCATAGATGGCTGTTGCCGAAGCGTCCTTCAATACAGTGAAGCTCTCAATATCATTTGGATTGACAAGAGACAGGGGGTTATTAACACCCTTAGTGTCATTGTTATCCATTGGCATACCGTCGATAACAATCAACGGGTTGTTGCTTGCTGTCAAAGAAGCACCACCACGAATACGAATCTGTGCACCATCACCAGGAGCACCTGATGCAGAGTTTACGTTTACACCGGCAATCTTACCTTGGATCATGTCCTGAGCCGAAGTAATGATACCATGGTTCTTCTCATCTGGCTTAAGAGCTGTCACCGAACCAGTAAGGTCGTTCTTCTTAGCTACACCATAACCAATCACAACTACGTCGTTAAGAGTGGTGGATGTGTTGGCGAGCTTGATCTTAAGATTCTGACCTGCCTGAATCTTTACCGGCTCATAGCCGATGTAGGTGATTTCAAGCACAGCCTTCTTATCGGCTGAAATCGAGAAGTTGCCGTCGAGGTCGGTCACTGCACCTGTCTGTCCGCCAACAACCTTGACGGAAGCACCGATGACTGGTTCGCCGGTCTCGTCTACTACATGGCCCTTCACAACCATCTGCTGTGCAAAGGCACTTGCCGACAGAAACATTGTTGCGCCAAGCGCAGCTGTTCTGATGGCACTTTGGAATTTAACCTGCTTCATCATTGTAGCTTTTGATATTATAATAAATTGTTAGAAATTGCGGTTTTTAATTGTCTCCTTTTTTGGTTCTTATTGAACTCTGATGCAAAATTATCATCTTATTCAATATCTTGTATTATTTTTTATGCTAAATGTTTTATTTTCAGCGTGTAAACGTTTGCAAACAATGTAAACGTTTGCACGCTTTGACATGCATCAAAAAACAACATTGCATTGCCATATAAAAATAATGTGATAACTTTGCAGCGTGAAAAGAAAATGAACCAAGATAACGAAAATCTTCAGTAAGATAAAGACAATCTTCAATAAGATAAAGACAGAAAAAAACAAACCCCAAACCCTACAAGAAAAATGCAACCGACAACGATGAAGGACATTGCCGAACATTTCGGAGTGTCGATAGCCACTGTGTCAAGAGCCCTCAACGGCTCAAATCGAGTTAATCAGGAGAAGCGCGATGCAATATGCGACTACGCACGCGCCAACAATTTCTACCCAAACGACATCGCCAAGTCACTGCGCAACTCACGACGTATGCCGGTGAAAGTGATTGGCGTTATCGTGCCAGAGTTTACCCACTATTATTTCTCTACCATCCTCAACGGTATTGAGGCGGCTGCCTCGAAACGCGACTTCCGCATCATTGCCACAACATCACGCGAGTCGTATGAACGCGAGGTGCAGCTGTGCCAGATGTTCGAAGCCCACCAGGTGTGCGGAGTGATAGTATCGCAAGCCAAAGAGACAAACCACTACGAGCACTTCCAATCGCTCATCGACCGCGGTATTCCTCTTGTCTTCTACGACCGCATCTGCAATGGCATCAACGCCTCGATCGTGGTGGTGGACGACTACCAAGGTGCCTTCTCGGCTGTGGCTCATCTTGCTGCCACTGGATGCAAGCGCATTGCCTATTATGGAATGCATGGCAACACCGTGCTCGGACGCAACCGCTACAATGGCTACCGCGACGCACTGCTCAAGGCTGGACTGCAACCCGACCCGTCGCTCACGTTCGTATGCGACAACCGCGAGGAGGCAGAGAAGATTACTCCAGACATATTAAAAAGAGACGACCGACCGGATGCCTTCTTCTGTGTGAATGACGACACTGCCATCGGGGTGCTCTACACTGCCAAGCACATGGGATTCAAAGTGCCTGACGACATATCGGTATGCGGATTCACCAACGGTGAGCGTGCCATTGCCTGCGACCCGCAGCTCACTACCGTGGAGCAACGCGGATCGAAAGTGGGCGAAGAGGCTGCCAATATTCTCATGGACAAGGTGGAGGGCATTTTACCCAAGGAAAAGATTGAGAAAAGAGTGGTGCGCACAAGACTCATCATCAGACAAAGCACAAGGGGATAGAATTTTTCTATCTCCACTAATACGATAAATCAAACAACATAATGCCCCATCGCCAACAAATAACAGATAATTAATAAACCAAATAACAAATGAAACAAAAACCAGATCTTAGTTTCTGGAAACTGTGGAATCTCAGTTTCGGATTCTTCGGCGTACAAATTGCCTACGCCTTGCAAAGCGCAAACATTTCGCGCATTTTCGCCACTCTCGGTGCCGACCCTCACAACCTTAGCTACTTCTGGATTCTGCCTCCACTAATGGGCATCCTCGTGCAGCCTATCATCGGAACTCTAAGCGACCGCACTTGGTGCCGCTTCGGACGACGCGTGCCTTATCTCTTCGTGGGTGCCGCTGTGGCTGTGGCAGTGATGTGTCTGCTGCCTAACGCCGGTTCATTCGGCATGGCTGTTAGCACGGCTATGATATTCGGACTCGTCTCACTGATGTTTCTCGACACGAGCATCAACATGGCTATGCAGCCTTTCAAGATGCTTGTGGGCGACATGGTGAACGAGAAGCAGAAGTCGCTCGCCTACTCTATCCAGTCGTTCCTCTGCAACTCTGGCTCACTCGTGGGATATGTGTTTCCATTCCTATTCACCGCACTTGGCATTGCCAACGAGGCTCCAAAGGGCGTTATTCCTGACTCCGTAATCTATTCGTTCTATGTGGGTGCTGCCATCCTTATACTCTGCGTCATCTACACCACCGTGAAGGTGAAGGAATGGAATCCTAAGGAGTATGCCGAATACAACGAGGCCAAACCCGAGACTGAGGAGAAGAGTGCCAACTGGATTGAACTGCTCAAGAATGCTCCATCGATGTTCTGGAAGGTGGGACTCGTTCAGTTCTTCTGCTGGGCTGCCTTCATGTATATGTGGACCTACACCAACGGAACCATCGCCGACACCGTATGGCACACTACCGACGTGGCATCAAAAGGCTATCAAGAGGCAGGCAACTGGGTGGGAGTGCTGTTCTTCTGGCAGGCTATCGGCTCTGTGCTGTGGGCAATGGCTCTGCCTAAGTTCAAGAACGAGAAATTCGCTTATGCACTCAGCCTTGTCATCGGTGGCATCGGCTTTGCCATCGTGCCTTTCATCGGCGACAAGAACTTGCTCGTGCTGCCATTCATGCTCATCGGTTGCGCATGGGCTGCCATGCTCGCAATGCCTTTCGCCTTCGTGACAAACGCTCTTGAGGGCTACGGACACAAGGGTGCTTACCTCGGACTGTTCAATGGCACTATCTGTGTGCCTCAGATTATCGCTGCTGTGGCAGGAGGTGGCATCCTCTCGCTTGTTGGCTCTGTGCAGAGCAACATGATGATTGTGGCAGGTGTGCTGCTCGTGCTTGGAGCTGGTAGCGTGACTCTTATAAAGAAATAAAGCACAACTCTTAAGTAACAGTTCAGAATTATCTTTACATATAGTAGGAGGGTATGGCAAGGATGCCATACCCTCTAAATTGGCTGTCAGTAGGCTTTCTCATGCACACCGGCAACGGCTCTGCCGCTCGGGTCGTTCATGTTCTTGAATGCCTTGTCCCATGCCAAAGCCTCGGCTGTGGAACAAGCCACGCTCGGCACACTCGGCACTGATCTTGCGGCACTATCCGACGGGAAATGCTCGGCAAAGATAGAGCGGTAGTAATATTCCTCCTTGTTGCGTGGCGGATTGATGGGGAAACGTTCCGCTGCATGAACCATTTGCTCGTCGGTCACCTGCTTTGCGGTTATCTCCTTGAGAGTGTCTATCCACGAATACCCCACACCATCGCTAAACTGCTCCTTCTGTCGCCATGCCACTTCCTCGGGAAGCATGTCGGCAAACGCATCACGCAGAATCTTCTTCTCGATAGTATTGCCCGGACACATCTTGGCTTCGGGATTGGTGCGCATAGCCACATCAAGAAACTCCTTGTCGAGAAACGGCACACGTCCCTCAACACCCCATGCCGACAGACTCTTGTTGGCACGAAGACAGTCGTAGAGATGCAGTTTGGAGAGCTTGCGCACCGTCTCTTCGTGGAAGGCGCGCGCATCGGGAGCCTTATGAAAATAAAGATAACCACCGAATATTTCATCAGCTCCCTCACCCGAGAGCACCATTTTTATGCCCATCGACTTAATGACACGCGCAAGAAGATACATAGGAGTGGAGGCACGCACGGTTGTGACATCATAGGTCTCGATGAAATATATCACGTCGCGTATAGCATCGAGTCCCTCCTGTATGGTATAGTTTATCTCGTGGTGAACTGTGCCTATATGCTCTGCCACCAGACGAGCCTTTGCCAAGTCGGGCGCACCTTTCAGACCTACAGCAAAGGAGTGAAGGCGCGGCCACCAAGCACGTTCCTTGCCGTCGCTCTCCACTCTGCGCTCCGAGAATTTCTCGGCTATAGCAGATATCACCGATGAGTCAAGTCCACCGGAAAGCAACACTCCATAAGGCACATCGCTCATCAGTTGGCGTCGCACGGCATCCTCAAGGGCATCATGTATAGAGCCTACGTAAGCTGTATTGTCCTTCACAGCGTCGTAGCTGAACCAGTCGCGCTTGTAGTAGCGTTTCATCCCCGGAGTGCGGCTCCAGTAATAATGTCCTGGAAGGAAAGGTTCGTAGCGTTCGCATTCGCCTTCGAGAGCCTTCAACTCCGAAGCCACATACACTGTGCCGTCGGTATCGTAGCCTATATAAAGAGGTATAACGCCTATGGGGTCGCGTGCAATGAGAAACTCATCGCGCTCCTCATCGTAGAGGGCAAAGGCAAAGATGCCACTAAGATCCTCAAGAAAGTCGATGCCTTTGTCGCGATAGAGCGCGAGAATAACCTCACAGTCGGAGCCTGTCTGAAACTCATACTTGCCGTGATAGTGCTCGCGTATATTCTGATGGTTGTATATCTCGCCGTTTACAGCAAGCACCTGCTTGCCATCAGGCGAGAACAATGGCTGGCCACCCGACTCAGGGTCTACTATTGAAAGACGCTCGTGGGCAAGTATGGCAGAGCCTCCACAATAGATGCCACTCCAATCCGGACCACGATGACGAATCTTGCGGCTCATGCGAAGAGCCTTCTGTCGCAACTCGGGAGTCTGCTCCCTAAGGTTGAATATTGATACAATTCCACACATATATTTTGTTTCTTTTATTGGTTTTCAATTACTCAAAGCTGAAGTATTCCCCTTGCTCGCTGTAGCCGAGACAAGGGGAACGAGTCAAAAGAAAATTATTATCGAGGTTAGTTGTAGGCACTCTCACCATGCTCATAGATGTCAAGACCTTCCTCCTCAACACGGCGGCAAACACGCATACCTATAGTCTTGTCGACCAACACATATAATATGTAAGTTACTACTGCACTGAACACTATGCTTATCACCGTAGCAAGAATCTGAACCCACAGCTGATGCCAATCGCCATAAAGAGCGCCTTCGGCTCCACCCTCGCCCGTAACGCATCGGGTGGCAAACACTCCTGTGAGTATAGAACCTATGATTCCACCCATGCCATGCACGCCA
>OBCI01000224.1_pt1 | contig 12489 bp, 9 predicted proteins | sample 1495881 | NCBI WGS metagenome assembly OBCI01 (sample SAMN03418262, study PRJEB22391) | human gut metagenome | biome: human-gut; feature: organic feature; material: feces | host: Homo sapiens | place: Tanzania | collected 2013-01 | reverse complement strand
AATGTTTAATGTTAAATGTTAAAGGGCTAATCATAAAGTTCAAAAATCAAATTTCAATTTTCAAAGTTACAAATTATGAAGACAATTTGTTTATATTTCGAGATACATCAGATTACCCATCTGAAACGCTACCGCTTCTTCGACATCGGTACTGATCATTATTACTATGATGATTACGAGAATGAGCGTTCTATCAGCGAGATAGCTGAGAAGTCATATATGCCAGCGCTCAATGCCCTGTTGGAGATGATCCATCAGAGTGACAAGTATTTCAAGGTAGCCTTTTCACTCTCAGGAGTCGGCATGGAACAGTTGGAAATGCATGCTCCTCAGGTATTGGAAAAATTGCAGGAACTGAATGCTACCGGTTGTGTAGAGTTCCTCGCAGAGCCATATTCTCATGGTCTTGCCTCTCTCGTCAATGAGGATAGCTTTGCCAAGGAGGTTAAGCGTCAGGCTTCCAAGATCAAGGAATATTTCGGTAAGGAGCCAACTGTGCTTCGCAATTCATCACTCATTTACAGCGATGATATTGGTTTGCAGGCTTCTCAGATGGGCTTCGAAGGTATGTTGACCGAAGGTGCCAAGCATGTATTGGGCTGGAAGTCTCCACACTATGTTTATCATTGTCCGATAGCTCCAAATCTGAAGCTTTTGCTCCGTGATATCCGTTTGAGCGATGATATCTCTTTGCGTTTCAATAATAGTAGTTGGGATGGTTATCCACTCTTTGCCGATACCTATATCAATGAGATAGCAGCTTTGCCACAGGAAGAGCAGATTATCAATATCTTCATGGAGCTGTCTGCCCTTGGTATTGCCCAGCCATTGTCCAGCAATATCCTCGAGTTCTTCAAGGCTTTGCCAGAGTGTGCACGCCAGAAGGGCATCACCTTCTCTACACCTTCAGAGATTTGCAAGAAGATGAAGTCTGTAGGCGAGTTGAATGTACCTGATACATTGAGTTGGGTGGATGAGGAGCGTGATATCAGCACATGGCTCGGAAATCCGATGCAGCGTGAGGCTTTCAACTGATGTAAGTTCATGGCTGGGTAACCCGATGCAGCGTGAGGCTTTCAACAAGCTCTATAGTGTAGCCGACCGTGTACGTATTGCCAATGATCCTCGTATCAATCAGGACTGGGATTACTTGCAGGCAAGCAATAACTTCCGTTTCATGACTACCAAACCAAGCAATGTAGGTCTTGACCGTGGTATCTATTCAAGTCCATTTGATGCTTTCACAAATTACATGAACATTCTGGGCGACTTCCTCAACCGAGTAAACTCTCTCCATCCGGAAATGGACAATGAGCAGCTCGATAATTACATGACCAGTGTAACCAATATGGAGGAGGAGATAGAGATGAAGGATAAGGAAATCACTCGTCTCCAGGCAAAGTTGGACAAGATAGAAAAGGAAGTAGAGAAACTGCGTGAAGCACAGAAGCCTGCCAAGGCTGCTGCTACAAAGAAGGCTGCTACAAAGAAGGCACCTGCCAAGACTGCAGCCAAGCCAGTTGCCAAACCTGCAGCCAAGAAAACTACTGATAAGTAAAAATGAGATTCTTCAGGAAATCCCTGAAGAAAAGAAATTATAAAACAAGAGTGTATCTTCTGACTTTTTTAGGAGATACACTCTTTTTTGAATATAAACGTATAAAAAGCGCTTTATCTGATGGAAGATGAGCGTTTTTTTTACACATTCTTACGTAAACGTTTGCGTTATTTTGTGTATGTATTTGCATTGCCCTTTTGAGAATTTTTCATACCTTTGTGGCATAACAAACCTACAGAATAACTAAGGAACCGCTTAATAACAACGGAACCAAGTCATGATGAATAAGGTGAGTTCGAATGAAAACTGAATAAAAGCGAAATTAAGTTCAGCTTAAAAACTTGAAATAATAATAACCTAAAACAGAAGTTTATGTATCAACAACTGAAACGTGTCAGTATGGCACTGGCTTTAGGCTCTGTTTGTTTTGGTGCTTTTGCACAACAGAAAACAATCAAGGGTACAGTGAAGGATTCTAATGGCGAACCAATGATCGGCGTTAGTGTTGTTCCAGAGGGTATGGCAGGCTCAGGCTCTGTCACCGATTTGGATGGTAACTTTTCTATTAACGGAGTTAATCCATCAACAGTTCTCAAATTTACCTATATCGGTTACAAGGAAAAGAAAGTAAAGGTAGGTGCACAGAACTCAGTCGATATCGTTATGGAGGAAGACAACAACTCTCTGGATGAATTGGTAGTCATCGGTTATGGCGTAGTGAAGAAACGCGATTTGACCGGTTCGGTCGCTTCCATCAAGTCTGACGATCTTAAAAATGTGGCTTCATCCAATGCGATGCAGGCGATGCAGGCTAAGATTCCTGGCATGGACTTGCAGCAGTCAAGTGGTGAGTCTGGTTCTGGCGTAAGCATCAATCTCCGTGGTGCCCGTTCTATGTTGGCATCCAATAATCCGTTGATTCTTGTGGATGGAGTGGCTTATGGTTCTACGCTCGACCTTAATCCATCAGATATTGAGTCTATGGAGGTATTGAAGGATGCTTCTTCTACTGCTATCTATGGTACCCGTGGTGCCAATGGTGTTATCATCATTACTACTAAGCGTGGTAAGGCCGGTAAGACTTCAGTAGGATTCAATTTCTACAACTCTTTCAACAGTGCTACCAATGCAGCACATTCTATGTACGGTGCTAAGGAAGTACAGCGCCTGATAGACAAGAGTGCTTATGCAACTTGGTATAAAGGTGCTGACAAGACTGTAGAGGCTTATAATAACGTGCTCGGCAGCATCACTCCTGAAAGTGTACTGACCAATAAACTGGATGATGGTACATCTACATTCGATATTTATAATGATGGCTCCTATACTGATTGGGGCGATTTGCTCTTGAAGAACAGTACCTCTCAGAACTATGAAGTAAATGTAGCAGGTGGTAGTGAAAAGACCAATTTCAATATTTCCTTGGGTGCCATGTACGACCGTGGTTTGATGAAGAACGATCAGATGAGTCGCTACAATGGTAAGGTGAATATCGACCATCGTATCAATAAGGTTGTGAAGGTAGGATCCAGCTTGCTCTTTACTTATAAGAACTGGAACCGTCGTAATTCCGGTGTTTACAACCAGGCTTTGAAGATGACCTCCATCACTCATCCATATTTGACAGATGGAACCATCAATGCCACTCCAAACCCTTGGTATGCAGCTCACTGTTCTCCATTGCTGGATGATGTAAAGAATGCTTATCAGAACAATACTGAGTCAACCCGTTTCTTTGGCAATGCTTATGTGGAGGTTGCCCCTATGAAGGGCCTGAACTTACGCTCTATGTTTGCTGTAGATAGAAGCGACTCACGCAATGGCTTGTATCAGGACTATCAGAGTCAGCAGAGATACCAGTCTCCTTCTACCAGCTACATCCGTCAGATCAGAAATAACTCTACTGCGATTACATGGGATAATACCATCAATTACAATACTACGATAGCAGAGAAGCATGATTTGACTGCATTGCTTGGTCATGAGTTGACCCAGACAGTGACAGAAAGTTCTACCGTGGGCGGTGATGCAGGAGCTACTCATTATTATGAGAGTGGTTACAATGATCTGTCTAAGATCCTTTCTCCTGTGACAACTTCTACATACGTCAAGACTTCCATGTTGTCATTCTTCGGACGTCTGAACTATTCTTATGCCAGCAAGTATCTGTTGACCGCTTCACTTCGTGCTGATGGTTCATCTACTTTGGCAAAGGGTCACAAGTGGGGTTACTTCCCATCTGTAGCAGGTGGTTGGAGAATGATCGAGGAGAGTTGGTTGAAAGACCAGAAAGTGTTGAGCAACTTGAAACTTCGTGCTTCTTGGGGTATTTCCGGTAATGCAGCTATTGATGCTTATTCAACTTTGACATCACTGAGTGCCAATACCTATTATTACTATTTGGGCAACACAGATGTATCTGGTAAGATTCCAAGCCAGTTGGGTAATCCTAACTTGACGTGGGAGAAGACCTCATCATTCAACCTTGGTCTCGACTTCGGTTTCCTCGATGGCCGTATCAGCGGTAGCATTGATTACTATTGGAACCATACCTATGATTTGTTGTTCTATAAGACAGCACCTGCATCATCATTCCCTACCGTTATCGACAATATCGGTAAGACAAAGGGACAGGGTCTTGAGATCTCTTTGATGACAGATATCATTCGTACCAAAGACTTCGACTGGACAGCCAACTGGTCTTACTCTCATTTCAAGGATGAGATTACTGAGTTGACAGGTGGTGTTGATAAGTACGTATCTGGTACCAAGGGCTTGTTCGTAGGCAATCGTGTAAACGCATTCTATGATTACAAGGTACTCGGTGAGTGGGGTATTGGTGAGTTTGATCAGTATGTAGAAGACTTTAAGGCTGCACATGAAGGCAAGAAGCCTGGTTGCACAGGTACCAAGGGCTATGGTACACCAGGTTCTCCAAAGATTTTGGATAAGGATGGTGATGGCACTATCAGTTCTGACGACCGTGTACTCTACAACCAGGATCCTAACCATGTATTCGGTATGACCAATACATTCACCTATAAGGACTTCTCACTCTCAGTACAGTTGATGGCTCGTTTGGGCGGTTATATTTCATACGCAATGAATGAGCAGTTGAACTTTGAGTCTGCTAACTGGGGTGATGCTATCGATTATTGGACACCAACCAATACCGATGCAAAATTCCCTAACCCAGGTTTGGATACTAATTCCAGCAAGATCTGGTCAACTTACAAGTCTGCGTTCACATACGAAAAGGCTGATTACTTCAAGATTAAGGACATCACCCTTTCTTATAATGTGCCAGCTAAGTGGTTGCATACTATCGGTATGAATAAGGCTCGAGTATATTGCTCAATGAAGAACTTCATGACATGGAGTAAGATTGACAACTACGACCCAGAGCGTGGTGGTAGCATCTCATTCCCTATGCAGAAGCAGGTTGTAATCGGTCTTAATGTAGAATTCTAAAAACATCGAATCAATTATGAAAACAAAGATATTATTCATGGCAGCGGCATCTTCTATGATGTTGGGACTTACCTCTTGTTCTGATTTTCTGGAAGAAGAGAATAAAGTGGGTGAAACTGCCGGTTTGGCATATAAAACTCCTGCTGGTCTGGAAGGCCTTGTAGCAAACTGCTACACCTTTGCTCGTGGCTGGTATGGTAAGGAAGCAGGTTTAGGTTTAAGTGAAATGGGTACCGACCTCTTCTATTATGGTTATGATAACAAGCAGAAGAGCCTTTGCTCCTACAATTTCAATGCAGCTGCATTGGAAAACAATGTGGCAGATAACCCTTGTCTTGATAACTATTGGGAACTTTTCTATAGTGCTACAGATGTCTGCAACAATGCCATTAAGTATGTAAATGATGCAAACTTCCTGGGTGAGGATCTGAAGAACCGTTATCTGGGTGAGGCTCTTTTCCTGAGAGCTTTCTATTACTTCCACATGGTTAATACCTGGGGTGCCATCCCATACAATTCCGAACCTGTAACAGCTCAGAATTTCAATCCTACCAGAATGCCTGAGAACGAAGTGTATGGTAAGGTGTTGGACGATTTGGATGAGTCTATTGCTAAGTTCGAGGCTGCAGGTTACAAGACCAAGGCTGATGGCCGTGCCAACTATTGGGCAGCTAAGGCTTTGAGATCAAGAGTATTGCTTTATGCTGCATCCTGGTTGGGTGGCCAGTTAGGTCAGACCGTCAAGGGTGGCAATTATGATGGTAAAGACAAGAATGCCCTCTATACAGCAGCTCAGGCAGATGCAGAGGCTGTTATTGGCGCAAGAGATTATGCAAGTCTTGACAATGACTACAAGCATGTATGGACGATGGCTAATGAGAGCTATAATACCAATCAGGAGGCGCTCTTCGGTGTAACCTATTCTCAGGACATCAAGACCAATGCCAACTGCATTCCTTACCGTTATCGTTTGGAAGGTGGTAGTCCAATGCAGTACAACAGTTTGATTACCCGTACAGGTTATAGTCGTGGTGGTAATGCCATGTTGTTGATGTTTGTTTCTATGTGGAACAATGGCGCTAACGACTTAGGTGGCAATGGTCAGAAAGACACACAGGTGTTCTGGCGTATAGCTGCTGGCAAGACAACCATCAAGAGTAAATCAACTGGTAAGAATGTAGAATGTGGTGCAGCTTATTCTCCATACGGACGTGGATTCACCCGCTACTTGCCTTCATTGCACTTGTGGAACCTGTTGGAGAAGCATAAAACTACCGATCAGCGTTCAGAAGCAACCTTGCTTGATCACTATGATATAGCTTCACCTGATTTGGCTAAGAATTCAAAGAATTATCCAGAGTTGCAGGATACCGCTATTTACTATTGTCCAATGGATGGTGATTCTCCAGAGGGACAGGCTATGCAGGCTTGGGCAAAGAACAGATACCGTATCCAGTTTATGGCAGGTGGTGACATCCCTGTTTACACATCTATGGATGAGGCTACAGCCAAGCCAACAGAGGCTGCTGTGAAGACTTCTAAGGTTTATGGTGATGAACGTTACAACCTGTATAAGATTGGTGGTTGGTGTTCATTCCCTGGCATCAAGAAGTTCTTGGATGATGTTTATGATGTAAATTATCCAACTCATGATATTTCCAGCCGTGATGCTATCGTGATGCGTATCCCAGAGATGTATCTCATCAAGGCAGAATGCCAGTTGGCTCTCGGTGATGGTGGTGCAGCCATGGCAACTATCAATCAGCTCCGTACGGCGCGTGCTATCGAGGGTAAGGATAATACCTTGAGTGGTAATGCAACTATCGATACCATCCTTGAGGAGCGTGCAGTAGAGTTCTGCGGTGAGCAGATGCGCTGGTTTGATCTGAAGCGTACAGGTAAGCTTTACGAGTACGTACAGAAGTATAATGCACAGGCTGCCGACAACCTGAAGGCTGATGTCAGCAAGCATTATCTCTATCGTCCAATCCCACAGAATGAGATTGACGCTGTTCAGAACTTCACCACAGAGGTGAATAGTACGACAGGTTTCTGGCAGACCCCAGGATACTAATAGATATTTTTGGTTAGAAACACACTTGTTTTGGGCGAGCATCATCGAGGGATGGTGCTCGCTTTTTTTATTCTTAGATACTTTGCCGTTTATCTTAGGATAGTTGTGCAAGTATCTTAGGATAGTTTGGCAAGTATCTTAGGATAGTTTGGCAAGTATCTTAGGATACTTTTTTTTAGTGTTTTACTCAAACAAAATCCCCCAGCCAAAATTGATAGGCTGGGGGACTTTGTTTGAGTGATATAGTGTTTTATATTACTTTGCAATGTACTTTCTGTTGTTATGGATATAAATACCCTTGTTGAGAGCCTGTAAATCGCTTGTAGAAGCGTTCTTGATTACCAGACGACCGCTGAGGTCATAGACGTTGTTGTCCGCTATGTTTTTATTATCAGATATGATTCCAGCTATAGAGTTGGTTGCATCAGTATAAAGAGTAAATGCCAAGATGCATTGTTTTACTTTCGGCGTGAATGTCAAAGTGTGCTCTACGGGAGAATCAAACTCCACCGTATATTTCTTTATGCTCTTGTCCTTAGGGAAGATATAGGTAGAAGCATCGTAGTTTTTGCCGTTAATCTCGCCGATATAGGCATCAGCATCAGTGTAATTGTTTTTTCCTTCGATATCCATCTTGGCTATTTTGATACCGTCTGGAATGATGATGGTATATTGATTAGCGCTATACTTGATGTAGCTTGTACCAGATCCAATATCATATGTCTTTCCTTTCTCATTGCTGATGGAGAAACCATTGCTGAAAGAACCTGCTATTTTATCAGTCAAGGTCTTTGAGTTCAAAGTGAAAGGCCCTTTGTCGTCTGTAACCGTAGAACCTTTTGATGTCGCATTGCATTCATCTGTCCATGATGAATCATATTTCTGAAGCCAGATAGCACCACTGCTAACTGTAATCTTGGAGTTGTTCTTGAATACGAGATTATCCACGAAGCGGATGTCGATACCCTTCTTGGCTGATATCTGTACGTTGTCGAGTGTCACGTTCTTGATGTGGCTCTCAGGGCGACCAACAAAGAAGATTGCGTTGCCATCGCAAACATCCGTAGTCTTCACATTCTGCAGGTAGATACCATTATAGGTTGGGGTAGTGCTATCTACAGCTCTTGCATTGGCCTTATCGACGGCAGGATCGCTATTGTAGTTCTTGTCATAGAAGCAGTCGATAGAGAGTGGGTTCTTTACCTTGGTCATGGTGAAATTGGTAAACTTCCAGTCTTCCTCACCACCGCCACGGAGAGTACCATCGCTATTGATACCAGTCTTCATGCGGATACCTGCTGTTGTACCGTTCATGGTGATATTGTCGAACCAAACATGCTTGATGTTTTCGGTATAGCTACCAATAGAAGCACCATGGCCAGTTCCGAAGTCGCAATTCCAAACGTGGATATACTGTGCGTCGTTGTCGCAAACGATGTTGTCATCGCCGTTGCTGATGTTACAGTTGTAGATGTTTACGTATGGACCCCAGATAGAGATACCATCGGTGTTATGCGATGCTTTGCCTTTGCCGGCTTCAGATGAAGGCTCGCTGATGGTAACATCATGGATGGTAGCATGGCTAGCCTTGCCGCTGTTGCTGATGGTGATGTTTACACCCGGAGTATTCTGAATCTTGAAGTTGCGGAGCAGGAAACGCTTGCCCTGCTCAAAGCGGATCATGGCACCAGGGTTGAACGTTTCGCCATTCTCTCTTGCGAGCCACCAGCGAGCACCCTGACCATCGATGATGGAAGTTTCACCTTCACCCTCGATAACGACGTCGGTTACATTCTTGCCTTTGTTCTTACCACCGATGAAGACAGTCTTGGTATTAGGAGCCTTACCATATTCCACGAGCTTCAGGGTAGCACCTGCGCAAAGGTGGAGTACGGTCTTTGACTTGATGCTAAGTACCTCGGTTTTACTTGTCATCTGGTCTGTGCTACCAAACATCCAAGTACCAGCAGGAATTACGACCATACCGCCAGTAGCAGGAACTGCATCAAGGGCATTTTGAATAGCCTTGGTGTTGTCTGCTGCCGATGTAGATGCACCATAGTCTTTGATGTTAAACGTATTTGCTGATGTGATGGCTGGCAATTGTGGTAACTCATACAAGTAACAGTCTGGGCCTTGGCAATGCCTGGCAAAGCCAAGAGTGCTGAAAGCACGATAGTTTTGATGATTGATTTTCTCATTGTAATTTAGGCTAAATTTTATACTTTGCAAAATTACAACTATTCTTTATATTTTAAGGTATAATTATCTCAAAAAAAGCACGAAAACGATTGCGTAGTAGAAAACAATGACTTCTCCAGAATGGAAGCTTATGTATATCAACTATAACGATGCGATTTATAGTGGTCTAATGATGCGCTTCTTTAGGTGTTAATGATGCGCTTCGTTAGGTCATGTAGATTTTCTACAATTTATGTTCTTGAAAAAAGTTTCATAGATATTTTTTTATTGCTGAATCTGATAATTCTTTTTTGTAATCTAAAGACAAATCTTTAGGGCATTTAAAACCGCTCTCCAGAGCTTTCACTTTTGGAGAGATGTAATATCTTTCAGCAGTAGAGGCTTGTGAATTAGCTCTAATGTTATTCATAAGGGCTTTCATTCCTGCTTTGATCGCTTCTGAAATACTTATATTATTAAGTTTAGCGTATAATGCTGCTTCATTATAAGTTGTATTATCTATATAAATTGTTGCCATATTTGTAATATTATAAAATTATATCTGCAAAGATACGCTTTTTTCTTCTAAACTTCCAAGAAAATCAAAAAAAAGTGCAATACTCAAGTCGAGCATTGCACTTTTTATGTACTTATGAATTTAACTTCTTGATTTCCTCTATAGATAATCCTGTAGATTGGGAAATGATGTTTATAGGCATATTTAATGCAAGAAGATTGAGGGCAATTCTTTCTATTATTCCTTTTCTTAGCCCATCTTGATATCCCTCATCGTGGCTGGTATCGAAGAGACTCCTCATGTGTCTTACGGATTCTAAATGGCGGAAATAGGCTTGTTTGTCTTTTTGAGAGAGTGAATCTACACGCAGACGTTCTCGTGCTTCTGGTAATCCTGCAGCAGTGGCTTTTGAACTGATAGAGCCTGTTTTTAGAAACTCCATCCATTCATCAAGTGGAGTGGACGCAACCTTGTTATAGTCATTGACACGTAGTATGTAGTATTCTGGAAACAAGTCACCAGGAGTCTTCATTGATTCTATATCTGTATTTTTGATGCCAAAGAAATTCTCTTTCTGTTTGCTGGAGAGTTTCAGGGTGTCATGTGGTTCGTGTTTACCGATAAACTCGGTTTTGCCATGGTAAACATAATCTTTGCCTTGTCCCAGTTTAAAATTAACAGTATAGATAGCATACACCTTGCTGACAGCTTCGTATGGTTTGACAAGACCAATATACTCTGTTATTGCCTTAGATGCACCATAGCGTATACGATGATAATAGTTTATTTCACGATTGTTTTGTATTTCAATGAAGCAAAACTGCCCATCTTCGCTTTCTGCCAGAATATCGGCTCGATTATATTTTTCGTATTCGTATTCAGGGTTGCTTTCACTTTCCAGAAAGCGGTGAATCTTAAATTTCTTTCCGAGCAATGAAGACAGAAAACCTTCAAGCACAACATAGTTGGCCTTGTTGCGCAGCAGGCGTTTCATCGCCCAGTCGAATCTTATATAGTTTTCTCCGTTCATTGTCATTCCTTATTAGTCTTAATACTTCGCTACAAAGATACGCTTTTTACTTTCCTCAAAGATTTCAAAAAACTTAAGGAAGGTAGAGTTTTTTAATTTTCTGGTTCGTAGAATGTTTTAATATAATCTACAAGATTAACTACGTACACTTTAGGAAAATCTATTTCTTTTAGTATGTCATAGTGATGATCATTTGTGATGATACATTTTGCATGTGCAGCGATAGCGCAGTCAACAAATTTATTGTCATCAGGATCTAATTCAATTAATCCGAAATGATAGTATGGATCTATTTGAATTGTAAAAGGACTATTAATAAGGGTTTTTACAACTAATTCTGCAGTTTCAATCCCAATCAGTTTTTGCAGGATTTCTATATATTCTTCTAAGATTTCATTTGAAATACATAATGTATCTTTCCCTTTCATAAAATTGTCCCAAAGGCAATGGTATTTGCTTTTGGGAGATATAATCTGGATAAGACAGTTTGTGTCAAGGACTAATCTACTCATAATTTATAGTTTGTGTAAGTCCATATTTGCAATTTCATCCAAGCGTTCTTGGTTAAGAACTCCAGAATTCCAAAGTTCGTCTAAAGACTTGTTCATTTTCTCATAATAGTAGTTGAACAAGACCTCTTTGAGTTCTTGCAATCCTTTCTCTGTATTATCTGCACTAAACATTCTCAGAAGATGAATCTGAGTAGGATTGAGTGTTGTTGTCATTTTTTTCATATTCTTCTTGTTTAGTATTCAACTATTTTTTGCAAAGATACGCTTTTTCTTCTAAACTTCCAAGAAAATCAAAAAAAAAGTGCAACGCTCAAGTCGAGCATTGCACTTTAAATATTTAAGAGATGATTTTTAATCCTCTACTACATACCAGCGTGGGTCACCAGCTTTTTCCTTCAAGGTACCAGCCTTGATAGTGAAGTTACCGTTAGCTGGGTCGGTGAACAACTGGGTAGAGCTGAACTCTGTATCATTCACACCCTTAATCACCTTGAAGAAGTCTGTTGTTCTGAAACTGTTGGCTACAGTAGCCGGAGTCTTGCTTCTGATGTTCTTGTTGGTAGCCTCATCTGCACTCTTACCGAAGATACAGTTCTCAATAGTGAAGGTGTTTGGTCCGAATGTATCAACGTTGAAGTCAACGAAGTACTGACCATTACCGTTACAGTTGTAGAATGTACTGTTCTTGATGGTAATGTCCTGCATATTCGTCTGCTTGCTGAAGATAAATACCTTACCGGTTACACAGATGCTGTTGAATGTACAGCCGTCAATTTCAACATTATCTACATGACCAGCTCCGCTTCCTGCATCTACATGGATGAAACCATAACCTGCGCAGAGGTTGGTGAAGATGCTGTTCTTCAAAGTCAGCTTGCCGATAGACTTTGCGTCACTTCCCTGAAGGCGGAAGAATGATGTCTTGAGGTTGCTAACCTCGCAATCCTCCATAGAGAACTCGCTTACGGTACAAGCCTTGCTCTGATTGATGAAGTAACCAGCACCATTCTCTTCCAACTTCACGTTCTGGAACTTGATGAATGCATGAGAACCTGCAATATCGAAGTTCTTGTCGAGAGTGATGGTAGGAGCCTCGCCACCAGCCAAACCGAAGAATGTAACAGACATTCCGTCTGGGATGGTTAC
>OBCI01000219.1_pt1 | contig 12595 bp, 12 predicted proteins | sample 1495881 | NCBI WGS metagenome assembly OBCI01 (sample SAMN03418262, study PRJEB22391) | human gut metagenome | biome: human-gut; feature: organic feature; material: feces | host: Homo sapiens | place: Tanzania | collected 2013-01 | reverse complement strand
AGTTGAAGAACTGTTATGTCGATAACCTCGACCTGCGATATGAGTGGTATCCATCTCGTGGAGAGCTCATTTCGCTGGCAGTCTTCTACAAGCACTTCGATTTTCCTATCGAGTGGACCTATACGGTGGCTGGTGGCACTGACTTGATTTACTCTTACAAGAATGCAAAGAGTGCCAACAACTATGGTGTGGAGCTGGATATCAGAAAGAATCTCGGATTCATAGGATTGAAGGATTTCAGCTGGTCGTTTAATGGTGCCCTCATCAAGAGCAAGGTGCAGTTTGAGAAGGGTTCGAAAGAGGAAAACAGACCGATGCAGGGTCAGTCGCCATACCTTATCAACACCGGCATCTTCTATAAAAACAAGCCATTGAAGATGGATATCGCCCTGCTCTACAACCGCATAGGCAAGCGAATCATCGGTGTGGGCAGAAGCGAAGGAAGCACAGGCGATGACTCCAATTCCCGAGTGCCTCACAGCTACGAGATGCCTCGCAACACCATCGACTTCTCGCTGGCAAAGAAATTCGGCAATCATCTGGAGCTGAAGCTCAACGTAAGAGATCTTCTTGCAGAAAAGATATATTACAAGCAGTTTGCCGATGTAACGTATAGCGACGGAAGCAAGAAGAAAGTAGAAGAAATAGCAAGATGCTACAAGCCGGGCAGAAACATCGGTTTGCAGGCGATATATAAATTCTAAATAATAAGAATAATTAGATGTTTGTTTAATAAAACGAGAAACAATGATGAACAAGATGTATTTCTATGGATGCATGGGCATCCTCGCAGCATCTGCCATGTTGAGCAGCTGCAGCAGTGACAATGACGATCCAACTCCTTCTCCAAATCCAGGACCAGAAGTAGTTTACAAGTGGACAACCAATGGCGGCTTGAAGGCTTGCGACCACATTCTCTTCGGAACAGATGACAAGGAAAACGCCAGCGGTACACAGATTGGCAACGGCGACCAGGAGTTCGTCTTCACAGGCAAGCAGACTTTGAAGAAAGGCACTTATCTCCTCAAGGGATGGGTATATATTGCAGATGGTGCTGAGCTTACCATCGAACCGGGAACTATCATCAAGGGCGACAAGCAGACCAAGGCGGCACTCATCGCAGAGCGTGGCGGCAAGCTCATCGCCAAGGGTACAGCCACAGAGCCTATCGTCTTCACATCTGAAGAGGCTGCAGGCAGCAGAAAGCCTGGCGACTGGGGTGGCATCATCCTCTGCGGTAAGGCTAAGAACAACCAGACTGAGCAGCAGATTGAGGGTGGTCCTCGTACCAAGCATGGCGGCACAGACGATGCTGACAACTCAGGAGCCTTGAGCTATGTACGCATCGAGTTTGCAGGTTATCCATTCCAGAAGGATAAGGAAATCAATGGTCTGACCTTCGGTTCTGTAGGTTCAGGCACACAGATTGATCACATTCAGGTATCTTATTCTAACGATGATTCCTTCGAGTGGTTTGGTGGTACCGTAAACTGCAAATATCTCGTAGCCTACAAGGGTTGGGATGATGATTTCGATACCGATAACGGTTTCTCTGGAAAGGTGCAGTATGGTCTTTCTCTGCGCGACAGCAAGATAGCCGATACCTCTCAGAGCAACGGTTTCGAGAGCGACAACTGCGCCGATGGTGCAACCGTAGATCCTCGTACCAAGGCAACCTTCTCTAACATCACCTTCGTAGGTCCTAAGGTATTGGATGACAAGTTTCAGAACACCACAGACTATATCACTGCCGGTGCCTACAATCCGAACAACGGTTCAGCCCTCGGCAAGTTCCAGGCAGCCATGCAGATTCGCCGTTCTTCCAACCTCAACTGCATCAACTCTGTAGCCTTAGGCTGGCCTATCGGTTTGATTATCGATGGTGAGAAGGGAAATACCGTAAAGGATGCCAAGGATGGCAAATTCAAGCTTCAGAATGTATATTTCGCAGGTATGGATGCCGTTGGTACAGATGCTAACAAGAAGTATGAGGATTACCTCTACGATGCAGCAGCGAAGAAGGATCTCGACAAGAACCAGAAGTCATACAGCAACACCTTCTTCTTCTCTGAGCAGAGCAACAAGTATTTTGATTCATGGACCTCATTGGTAGGTGCTGATGGTTATACTCCTATCGCCGGAAGCCCATTGCTCGGAGCCGCAAGTTTCACCGGCTGGACCGGTTTCGACACCGTAAGCTACATCGGAGCCTTCGATGGCAGCAACAACTGGATGAGCGGTTGGACCAACTTCGACCCTCAGAATACGAAGTACTAAAAAAAGAATAGCTAATTTCTATTTTGACTATAAGGTTTTCTTTTATTGGGGCATGGCGCAGCGATTTGCGCCATGCTTTTTTGTTGGGTTATGGAGGGAAGAATCTATCGTCTAGAATAACTAATTGAGTGGGCTCAAGACTTAACACTTTCTTTTGAACTTAGACGAAAGGAGTCATATAGAATGGTAGCAAAAGAGTGTTGCCATCCTTCTGCAAATCCTTTCCATAAAACAGGTACTTTTGCAAGATAACTTTCGAGAACTTCTCACTAAAGGCATCAAGTGAGGCATGCGACTTATACCCCGAAGATTTAACCTCTATCGGGCAAATCTTGGAACCACGAGACACCAAAAAGTCTATCTCATAATTGTGAGTAGCATCCTTAGGCCAAGTGTAGTAAAAAAGTTCATTGCCAGAAGCCGTCAGCATTTGTGCCACTAAGTATTTCCATGAAATATACGAAAATACGCAAATTTATTTCCATGAAATATACGAAAATACGTAAATTCATATTGCAAAATCCTCTAAAAATACGCAAATTTGGATATTTGAGTTGTAGCAGCACATCAAAAATAACCCAGTTCTTGAACTTCACGGCAGTAGGAAGCTTGGAGCCAAGCACCAAAGCATAGAAACAGCTCTCGTTGACAAAAATCATCTGTTGGCGGCGTTTTGATGAGGTTCCATCCTTACGAAGGCTTCCCGACACCTTGACGCCCTGTTTCAGGGCGTCAAGTGTGTTAACTAACTGACGCACAGCACATCTTGCGTTCTTGTGCCCCAGTATATCACAGACATCCTTTGTTCTGTGCTAAAGATGTATGTAATATACTGGTATAATACTGGGGTATAAGAGAGCAAATGATTCTGTAGGCCAACTAGTTAACTACCTTGATACGGCGAAACGCCGTAACAAGGTTCCGGGAAGCTACCAAAAGGATGGAAGTCAAACAGAACAAACCCAACAGATGATCTTCGTCAACGAGAGCGGGCTTTATGCACAAAAAACATAGTACTGATAATCAGTTAGTTAACCTACCTGCTACCGCAAAACGCGGTTTTATCTCGGCAGCAACAGGTAAGAAGAAAGTTGGAACAGTAGCAAAGCGCTGGTGTAAGTTAATCTTCGTCAGCGAGAGCGGATTTTCTGCTTTTTGAACTTTTGCATTTTTCTTGCAACACCCACAAAACGCAACTATTGCATATTTTGCAATGTTTCAGATGCCAGTCACTACCCATGTACGGTGTTTCACCGTATCAAGTCTGCCTAAGAAAGTCTCCCAGTCAGCCTGAGACAGGCATCCTGTCCCCGGCTAACAGTCTCCTAAACTAAGGGATATAAATTTCTATCTCTCGAAAACAAGATTGCCTATCTAACCTTGCGAGTTTCTGCAGCCATGGCAGTCTCGTTGATTGCATTTTCTTCATTCACTTCTTTTTGCTTGCTTATATTTTTCAATACAGCTTTTCGACAGCATATTTTGCCCACTTACAATGTTATTTTTTAGTAATTTCACCTTATAAAACAAAAAGAAAGCCGTTTGCTTAAAAATAAAGATGCATTTATTACACCTTTTCATTTTTTTATTGTACCTTTGCACTGGAATTTCGCCTTTCACGGCATTTTTCCAAGACATTGTGGGTAAAAATTACGCATTCGCTATTATTTCGCGTTTAGCCAAGAGCCTCGGAAACTCTAATTGGAATAAAAAGCACGAAAATAATATGTGACAGGTGGCTCGTATTGTAGCTTCTGGAATACCAACAGCGATGCACACGCCATAGGGCGTGATGCATTCTTATAGGTATTCCGGGGCTCCATTCCGAGGCCGCCCCGTGCTAAACGCGATAAGAGGCATCACGCCTTTCTTATACCCTATTGCGTTTTGCGGATTGATAGTTGGGTGCAATTAGCAAACTATCAATCAAAGATATTGTATGCGCTACATAGGAAGTAAGATCTTGATGTTGTCCAACATCAAAAATGTTATCGACCAAAACACCGAGAATGTTCAGACCATTGCTGATGTATTTTCGGGGACAGGAGTCGTGTCACGATTCTTTAAGCAAAACGGATACTCCGTTTACTCTAACGACAGTTTATATATGTCGTACGTATTGAGCAAAGGAATGTTGGAAATGGACAATCCTATAAGTCCAAAGTTGAAAGAAACTATCAATCACCTCAACACCCTAACCGTCGAAAATGCCAAATGGTTCGACATCAATACAGCTTTTATCTACCAGAACTATTCTCCAAACGAGAATAGTAAAAGGATGTATTTCCAAAATAAAAATGCCATAAAGATAGACTTGATAAGGCAAGAGATAGAACGATTGAAACCACAAATTACAGAAAGTGAATATTTCTATCTTTTAGCTTTGCTTATCAATGCCGTACCATATGTATCCAACATAACTGGCACTTATGGAGCATACTTGAAATTCTGGGACAAAAGGACTTACAATCCTTTAGTTCTCCAAGAAACAGAAATTTTGCACAACAACATTGATTGCAAATGCTACAATATGAACGCCACTGATTTTGCTCAGCAAGTAGTAAGCGATTTGGCCTATCTCGACCCTCCCTATAATGGCAGGCAATATATGCCAAACTATCATATACTTGAAACTATTGCAAGATACGATTACCCACAGATAAAAGGTATAACAGGCATGCGTATCGATCCCGAAAAGATGTCGGATTTCTGCAAGAAGAGCAAGGCTGAACAAGCGTTTCGGGAATTACTGACAAATCTCAACTGTAGATACATCTTATTATCATACAACAACGAAAGTTTGCTGTCCACAGACGTGATGTCTCAAATCATTCAAGAAGCAGGAATCAGACAAACATTCAGATTGTTCGAATATGATTACAGAAGATATAAAAACAAAATTCCAAACAATGCCGCAGGCTTAAAGGAACAACTCTATTTTATCGAAAAAGAACTATGATGAAGTCTCCTCTCAATTACATCGGCGGGAAGTACAGGCTATTGCCCCAAATACTTCCTTTGTTTCCAAAACAAATAAATACCTTTGTCGATTTATTTGCTGGAGGACTTGACGTGTCTATCAATGTAGATGCCCAACTTATAATCTGTAACGACATCAACAATTACGTCATCAGTCTTTTTGAATATTTCAAAGAAACCAGCATAGATGATTTAACAAAGCAAATTCAACTGGTTATCGAAGAATATCAACTAAGCAAACAAAACAGAGACGGATATAATTCTCTACGCAAAGAATACAATCGGACACACCAACCGCTTCACCTATTCATGCTTGTTTGCTACGGCTTCAACCACCAGTTCAGATTCAACAATAAAGGAGAATTCAACAATCCATTCGGCATAAACAGGAGCTCATACAATGCCAACATCGAGCACAATCTCAAACAAATGCATAACATCCTAAGAAACATAGAATTTCATGTTTGCAACTTCAGAGAGTTCGACCTTACGTTTATGAGCATAGGAGATTTTCTATATGCAGACCCACCTTATTTAATATCCTGTGGTTCGTATAATGATGGCAAAAGAGGATTTGCAGGTTGGAGCGAACAAGACGACCTGCTTCTCTTTAAAAAACTGGATGACCTCAACGAGCGTGGAATCAGCTTTGCTTTGTCGAATGTTATCGAGCACAAAGGTATGAACAACGAGACCTTGGCAAGATGGGCCAACAGATATCACATCCATTATCTGAAAGCTGATTATTCCAACTCCAACTATCAGGCTGCGGTTAGCAATACAAAAGAAGTTTTAATTACAAACTATTGAGAATATGGCAACAAGAACTTTCGGTTGGATTCAAAATCCTTCATCCACGGACACTCTAAAAGACATTCTCGGGCTTTTTGTCCAAGGCTCGAAATTCCATACCTATATGACAGAAAAAAGATTGCCTCTGTTGGCTAGCGCAGGACTATTCCAAACACCCAATCTTTACTTGGAGTTTCAAAAAATTCTCAGAGCGAACAAACCTATTGCATATAATGTCCTTAAAGGAAAAGGAGCTGGAGGTGGAAGCAGAAAAAACGCCAAATGTTCTGGACTTGCCCAAGCTGCGGTTACAGGACAACAATGCCAAACATATACTATTGACAACAAAATTATAAAAATAAAGAAACCATATACTGACGACTGGACAGCAGATGGCTTTATAAGATGGGCAGTATCTCTCGGCTTTCTCAACTACAACTATTCAGATGATACTTGCAGTATAACACTATTAGGCATAGACTTTGTCAATGCAGAAAACACAAAAGAGAAGAACGACATATTAGGCCGAGCTTTCTTGTCGTATCCACCTGTATGCAGAGTCATGGGATTATTATGCAAATACCAACACATGACCAAGTTTGAAATTGGAGCGAAACTTGGATTCACCGACGAAGCTGGTTTCACCTCTTTTCCACAGAACATTTGGGTTCAGGCCTACGAGGAAGCTACAGATGCAAACGAAAAGAAGAAACTACGCTCTGACACCGAAGGCTCTTCAGATAAGTATGCCCGTATGATTTGCAACTGGCTTGAATCCATCGGTTGGGTAAGCAAGAAACCGAAAACCGTAAAGGAAACTTTTGGCTCGAAAACATACGAATGCGAGATTACATCTGCATTTGAAATAACCGCAATGGGCATCATCAATTACAGGAAAGCCATAGGTATGTCGAAAAGTCCAAGAATCCCGAAAATTGTGTATAGAGAGATGTTGGCAAGCAAGGCATCTGATGCCAATTATCTGCGAATGCGCAGAACTTTAATCATAGAATTTCTAAGTAAGCACAAAGCCAAAACTACAGAAGAGATTGTATCCTTCCTTGCCACCAAGGGCATTCAAGAAAAAGCCACGACCATCAGAGACGATATGACAGGACTCATTAATATCGGCTTGGACATTGAGAACGAAGGCGATACCTACAAACTCAGAGACATCATTACGAAACTAAGGTTCTACGAGGAAAATATAATGAAAGAAACAACAGATGCCGTTGTCGTAAAAGACAGAGCAAGAGTTAGATTGCATAATATCAATCACAAATATCTCACGCTCATTGATTACGCATTTTCGGGCAAGAACAATTGCACTGAATTTGAAATTTACACCATAGACTTGCTGGTCAACGAACTTGCATTCAATGGAATTCATCTTGGGGGTACAAGAAAACCTGATGGTATTTTCGATTATAATCAACAAGGCATTATCATTGACAATAAAGCATACTCTAAAGGATTTACCATAACCAGAAGTATGGCTGACGAAATGGTAAGATACGTACAAGAGAACAACGACAGAAACCCAGAACGAAACAAAACCCAATGGTGGTTAAACTTTGGCGACAATGTCAATCACTTTAATTTCGTCTTCATCTCTTCAATGTTCAAAGGCGAGGTAAGACACATGCTCGACAACATCAAACAGAGTACTGGAGTTGACGGTTGCGTGCTTACAGCAGAAAACTTATTGTATTTTGCCGATGCCATCAAAGGTGGTACCGTAAAACGAACGGACTTCATAAACTTGTTTGGAAAGAATGACGAACTGGTATATCCATACTATTAAAAAAAAAGAAGATGGAAGAATTTATATTAAGAAAAGGAGATTGTATGCAAGAGCTATCTCTTATAGACCAAACAATAGACATGGTATTCGCTGACCCTCCCTATTTTTTATCTACAGGAAATGGGACAGTAAAAATTGGCAATAGATATATCAGCTTCGACAAGGGAGAGTGGGACCACATTCGCTCCAAAGAAGAGATATATCAATTCAATTACAAATGGCTTTCACTTTGCAGAAAAGTACTGAAAGATTCAGGAACAATCTGGGTTTGTGGTACTTACCACAATATTTACGAAGTGGCAAACTGCATGAAAGACTTAGGATTCAAGATTCTCAATATGATAGTATGGCAAAAGGCTGACCCTCCCAAAACGCTCACAGAACAGCGCTTTAATTTCTCAGCCGAATACATTATTTGGGCAAGAAAATGCGAGAAAGTTCCTCACTATTTCAATTACCAACTGATGGAAGCCATGAATAATGGTGTCCATATGCCAGATGTGTGGAAACTGCCCGCACCAGGAACATGGGAAAAGGTTTGTGGCAAACATCCAACCCAAAAGCCTTTACGACTCCTGTACCGTATCATTTTGGCTTCAACACGAACTGGAGAAACCATCTTAGACCCATTCGCCGGGAGCTGTACGACAGGCATAGCTGCAAATTTACTGGGCAGAAACTTTATTGGCATTGAACAAGAAGAGAAATACATAAGATTAGGACTAAAGCGAAAAGCAGAAATCGAGGAGAAAGCAAAAGCCGAGCAAATCTTCAAGCATATGTCTGAGAATCCAAATGAAGTACAAGTTCTTGTAAATCATGTCAGAGCCAGCATCTTACCAACAATGATAGAAAAAGGAATTACCTATATGCGAGCAGGAGACTCCAAAGGCTCAATATTGGTTACCCCAGGATTTGAGCGGATGGGGTATATATTGTTACATACAGGTGGAGAAAATTGTCATTTATTCAAACTAAAACAGCAAGGCTGTTTTCAAATTTGGACAAAAGAAACTTTAGAAGCACAAGGATTTCATCCCGAACATGCTTCTTATTATATGGTTCTTCATTTTGACAACCATAAAGAAATTCCTTTTTCTACTTTGCCTAAGCTTAGACAAGGAATCAACACATATCGTTCTAAGATAAGACCACTAAGCGATTTTATTGGAACAAAATAATAATACATAACATAACAATTTATCACATGTATAAAAATCAGACTTTACCTTTCCCCATCAGCCGGAGATTGTTGGTTCTAGACGAGAGTTAATCTTGTTATCGCACTTTTTCTGGCAACATCCACGAAATGCAACTGTTGCATATTTTGCGACAGTTCAAAAGCATAGAATACGCTCTAGCTGACGAAAAACATCAGCTGGAGTCGCTCTGTTCGTTTTCCATCCTTACGCAAACACCCGAAAGTTTGACGTTGTGTTTCACAACGTCATGTGTGTTAACTAGCTGACGCACAGCGCATCTTGCTCTATTATATCCAAGCACATCACAGACATCCTTTGTTCTGTGCTAAAGATGTATGTAATATACTGGTATAATACTGGTTTACAGCATCATAATATTTTTTTACACCCCAGTATATCACAGTTCAAAAAAGCATAGAATCCGCTCTCGTTGACGAAGGTCAACTTATACCAGCGCATTGCTGCTGTTCCAACTTTCTTCTTACCTGTTGCTATCGAGATAAAACCGCGTTTTGCGGTAGCATGTATGTTAACTAACTGATTTTCAATACTATATTTTTCGTTCAGTGTATAAAATCCAATCTCATTAACATAGAGCATCAGAGTGCGATGCATCGCTGCGGTTCCATCCTTCTTCTGACCAGTCACTACCCATGTACGGCGTTTCGCCGTACATGGGTAGCGTCTGGCTGATTTACAGTTTCTTTTACTCTTATATACACCAACACATCGCACTGCAACAGTTCTCTCCCGCTGGTAAATAATGAATTTAGGCAGCAACGTATCCCTATGAATTCCGTTACTGCCTAAAATAAGTAACGTCCCTCTAGTATGCTGCCTTTCGGCGCGCCTGAGGGGCTTATTATCTTTAGTTGAAATGTCTTTCTTTTTGCGCTACAAAGTTAGCATGTTCTTTCTTATATTCACGCCATCGTATAAGCTTTGAAATATACACTACGACTTAAGCTGCTTCAACTGGTCTTCTGTCAATCCGGTAGCCTGGATGATTTGTGACCAAGACATACCCATTGCCAACAAGTTGCGGGCTACTTCCACTCGACTTTCTGTTCGACCTTCTGCACGACCCTTTTCCTCGCCTTCAATATACGAGCCATAAAGGCCGGAGTAGTAATCATCGGCAGCCTTTATACTCTCATCGTATTTTTCCTGCTCCTCACTACTCAAGCAACGAACATCTGCCAATTTTGCAATATGATCGAATATCTTCTTCTGCGCCGTAAACGGCAATCTTTCCAATACTTCCATATACTTCAACACATAAATCCATTTTTCAAAACCTGTCTCGCATTCTTCCTCACTCTTATCAAAGAAGGGAAGAGAAAGATAGATGAAACGAAGCTTGTCTGAAAACATTGAGTCACTGGACTTCTCCCTCAAAGCTACGTCTGTCCTAAACTTTGTCACCTCATGCTCCCTTGGCATAAAATTCATGATGCAAACCACATAAACCGGCACAAACTGGTATAAAACAGGAGTACGGTCACCTGCTTCATCAAACTTCTTGCGCTGGGCAACAAAAGCCTTACTAGCATAATAGATGGAACGATTCACAAAGAAGGGTACCCATCTGTTCTGCATCTCAACGATGAAATGCTTATCATCGTCGGTAACACAATAGATATCAAAGATGCAGCCACGGAGATCATTAGTATCTCCAAGCTGTTCCTTATCCTTGAATGTTACGTCCTTGATTTGAAACTCACCTTCAAACAAGTCGTTCAAAAAATTAATCAGCAAGTCCTTGCTGAACTCTTGACCGAAGAGACGCTTGAAGCCCCAGTCGGTAAAGGGGTTGATGTATCTACCCGTAAATTATCAATTTAGATTCTGTAAATCTGCCGCAAAGATAAACTTTTATTTTGAAAGGACAAAGAAAATCGGGAGAAAGTTTCAAAAAAACATGAAGGGGGACTTCAAGGCATCAGAAGTTTTATCAAGGAGATGAGCGGACAAGGTACTTTATAAAGCTTCTGCCCCTTAGGGCGTGTGGGGTAAACAGAAAGACTTGCCGCAGCTACAGGACTGCAAGAGCGTCGCCCACGTAAAATGTTTGTTAAATAACACGGTAGGTTGTATTATATTTAAGTTTTTCTTGTTATCTTTGCAACATACAATATTACATAATTACATAAAGAGAAAACAATGTTAACAATTGAAACAATAGACTACCGAAATCAGGTAAACAAAGTATTGGAAGAGGTCTCCTCGATGCTGGAAGAGAAATTTCATCAGTATGAGGCTCAGTTTGATGCTCCGTATAGTTCAAGTGAACCGACGGAGGAAGAACAGGATGCCCATATTGAGGCTGGATATTTGGCTGTGGCTTATTCCAAGATGCAGAATTATGTCTTGAAACAGAGTAATAAGCATCAACTGGAAACGCTTCGCATGATACAGCGTACAATCCATGAGTCGTAGAGTTATTAATTTTAATGGTAAGTGATTTATGATAAAGGAAGAGTTTATACAAGAAAAAAAACTTCAGCAACAAGCTGATATGAAAGCATTCATGACTGTTTTTAGATTCTTGAACCAGAAGATTGGGGAAACGGAAGAGGAACAACAAAATAAGTTGCGAGCCTATAAGGAGGTAACGCAGCTTTTTAAAGACCGTATGGAGAAAGTCTCTGCGGAATTCGACAAGCTGATGAAGCGATATGAGTTTCAGAAGAAACGAAAACGAAAATAATGGAAGTTAGTCATTACCCACCTGATTCTCCAACTGGATGATGTTATCACCGTTCTTGGTGATGCGAACCACCTGTTCATCTACCACATCGTTGAGACGGCGGATTTCCGTATCCTGTTCGCCGATAAACTTCTTCAGCTACTCAATCAGCAGACACTGCTTCTTCAGCAGATTCTCCTTCTCCTTGAGCGTAGCACGAAGAATTTCTTCTGCATGACGAATCGTCTCCTCATTGCTCTCACCCTGCTGAACCGGAATATAACCGTCCGTCTTACGAATCTGTGGCAGCACATCAGACGTAACCCAGTTCTTGAACTTCACGGCAGTAGGAAGCTTGGAACCGAGCACTAGGGCATAGAATCCGCTCTCGTTAACGAAGGTCAACTTATACCAGCGCATTGCTGCTGTTCCATCCTTCTTGATACCAGTCACTACCCATGTACGGTGTTTCGCCGTACATGGGTCTTCAACATGTCGCCGGATGGCATCACGCTGATTCTTGATTGACATGAAATAACCATGGCCCAACCTGGCATCAAACTCTTGCAAGAGCATCACCCACATTATCGCCTGCCAATGACCATTCCAGGAAGAATGTTATTTTTATATACCAGCAACTACCCATGCCCCCCTGTTTTAAGGGGCATAGGTAAGATTATCCGTATTCAGTATTCAGTTATTCAGTTTTATTTTAAACCCTTACATGGATAAAGGGTTTGAAAACCCAGAAGAAAGGGATTTGCTATTTTGTAATGAAATTTTTTATTATTATATTATATTATATATATATAGATATATAGATAGTATATAAACTTTACTTTTTTAGAGGAT
>OBCI01000218.1_pt1 | contig 12601 bp, 8 predicted proteins | sample 1495881 | NCBI WGS metagenome assembly OBCI01 (sample SAMN03418262, study PRJEB22391) | human gut metagenome | biome: human-gut; feature: organic feature; material: feces | host: Homo sapiens | place: Tanzania | collected 2013-01 | reverse complement strand
AAAACAAGCTATGCAACTTAAAATTGGGTACCTTTTTCAGTGCCCTCCCAGGGCAGCGCCCTGGGTATAAAAGCAATCAGCAAGGCGCCCTGTAAGGGCAAAAGCTTTGTTAATTGCCTGATATTTGAAAGCTTTTGCCCTTACAGGGCGACAGGTTTGCGTCCGGGATTACCCAGGGCGATGCCCTGGGCTAGGAGCTTCTGCCCTTTCAGGGCGTGTGGAGTCAACTAGCGAAACTTGAGTAAAGTATAATGATAAAATAAAAAAGATATGGAATCGATTAAGAACAGAACAAGCATCAGAAAATATGCAGAGAAGGAAGTATCCGAAGAACTTCTGAACCGCCTTTTGGAAGAGGCAGAGCGCACCCCGACAATGGGAAACCTGCAGCTTTACAGCGTTGTGGTAACAAGAAGTGAAGAAGGAAAGAAGGCGCTGGCACCAGCCCACTTTAACCAGCCGATGGTAACAGGTGCCCCGGTCGTCCTCACCATCTGTGCTGATTATCGCCGCACAACCCTCTGGGCAGAGAACCGCAAGGGAACCCCGGGCTATGACAACATTCTCTCTTTTATGAATGCAGCTACCGATGCCCTTCTCTTTACCCAGACCTTCACCAATCTGGCAGAAGAGGCAGGCTTGGGTACTTGCTTCCTCGGAACCACAGTATATATGCCAAAGATGATCATCGACACCCTGAAACTCCCTAAGCTCGTAATGCCTGTAGCCACATTGACCATCGGCTGGCCGGCAGAGCATCCAGCCAAGAGCGACCGTCTGCCATTGCGAAGCATCATCCACAACGAGCATTTCGAGGATTATACCCCAGAGAAGATAGATGATTTCTATGCAGAGAAGGAATCTCTTGAAGAAAACAAAGAGTTCGTACGCATCAACAACGTAGAGACCCTAGCCCAGGTTTTCACCGACATCCGATATACAAAGAAGGATTGCGAGGCGATGAGCGTTGGGTTTATCGAAGCCCTCAAGCAGCAAGGATTTATTTAAAGGTAAAAAGGTAAAAAGGTAAAAAGGTAAAAAAGCCTAGCGGAATGTTAACCAGCGAGGTGCCCTTTTTACCTTTTTACCTTTTTACCTTTTTACTTTTTCTTTATTCTACAACGATTGGCTTGTACTTAGGAACCAATGCCTTCATGATGCACCAGCCTACGAGGTAAGCTACACTACAGATGCAGAATACAATCATATAAGCACCTGGCTTGCCATCGAAGCCCATGAAGCTGAAGGCTGAACCCTGACCCTCTGCATAGGTGAAGAGCATACCGGAGCCCTTGTTGATCAGGAAGGAACCGATACCACCAGCCATCGCACCAATACCGGTGATGGTAGCAACAGTTGACTTAGGGAACATATCACCGATGGTAGAATAGAGGTTAGCTGACCAAGCCTGATGACCTGCACCGAGCAAACCGATGATGATAGCTGGCCACCATGCACTGTACTCACCCATAGGCTGAGCAATCAAACCGAGCAATGGGAAGCAAGCGAAAATCAACATCGCACGCATTCTACCGATATATGGATTCATACCCTTCTTATCAACAAAGTAGGTTGGCAAGTAACCACCACCAATACTCAATACGGTTACAATAGCATAGAGTGTGAAGATGAGGGCGATACCCATACCTGAGTCTGATGAATAACCATACTGGTCAGAGAAGTAAGCAGGTGCCCAGAAGAGGAAGAACCACCAAACACCATCAGTCATCAACTTACCTACGATGAATGACCAGGTCTGACGGTAGCTGAAGCACTTCAGGAAACCGATAGTTTTCTCCTCAGCGGCAGTTTCTGTCTCTTTCTCAGCCTCAACCTTATCGAGGTTCTCATCCTGCTCAATATAAGTAAGCTCAGCCTTGTTTACATGCTTGCTGTTAGATGGTTTGTCATAGAGCCATACCCAGAGGCCCATCCATATATAACCGAGCACACCGATGATGATGAAAGCCCACTCCCAGCCCATGCTGCGAGCCAACAATGGAATGGTAGCTGGAGCTGCCAAAGCACCTACAGAAGCACCACTATTGAAGATAGCGGTAGAGAAAGCACGGTCTTTCTTAGGGAAATACTCGGCTGTTACCTTGATGGCTGCAGGGAAGTTACCAGCCTCACCCACAGCAAGAATCAAACGGCAAGAGAGGAACAGCCATACACTGATTGTAGCAATCGCTACTGCTGCATCACTACCAGCCTGTACCATGCGGAGCGCCTCGATAGAATCATAACCTTCCATCTGCATGGCTACCCAACCGCAACCGGCGTGCATCACAGCACCTGTTGACCATACAAAGATAGCGATGAGATAACCTTTCTTGGTACCCATCCAGTCAACGAACTTACCTGCGAAGAGGTTAGCGATGGCATAGAAGATTGAGAAAAGACCGGTGATGGTACCATAGTGATCATCTGTCCAGTGGAATTCTGGAGCAATGAAGTCTTTCCATGTTAATGACAGAACCTGACGGTCCATGTAATTGACTGTGGTTGCGATGAAGAGCAGTGCACAGATTACCCAACGGAAGTTGGACATTTTACTTGTTGTAATAGGACTCATTTTGCAAAAAGCTTTTAAGCGTTATACTTATTTTTATTTTTAGATTATTATTTAGACGGCAAAGCCTGGCTCATGTCATCATAAGCCAGGTTGCCTTTTATCTATTTTCTTTATTCCAATGTAGGAATCTTCACTACCTGCATATCGTTATAGATCAGATTCTCGCCTGCCATACCCCAGATAAAGGTATAGTTGCTGGTACCTGCTGCACAGTGGATAGACCACTCTGGAGCAATCACAGCCTGCTCATTGTTCAACCAGATAGGACGTGTCTCCTGTGGCTCACCCATTACGTGGAGAATCTTCTGACCCTCTGGTACATTATAATAGAGGTAAGTCTCCATACGGCGGAGGTGAGTATGAGCTGGCATGGTGTTCCATACAGAACCCTCCTTCAACTCAGTAACACCCATCTGCAACTGGCAGGTACGGACACCGGCTACACCGTCGATAATCAACTGGTGGATTACGCGGTCGTTGCTCTCCTTCAGGCTACCAGCCTTGATGTTGTTGGCATCTTTCAGGGTAACCTTCTTGGTAGGATATGTCTGATGAGCACATGCGCTGTTCATATAGAACTTAGCTGGCTTAGCTGCATCCTTGCTGCTTACTTCGATGTTCTTGGCACCACGACCTACGTAGAGAGCCTCCTGAAAACCGAGTGTATACTTCTTGCCGTCAACGGTAACAGTACCCTCGCCACCGATGTTGATGATACCCAACTCGCGGTTGTCGAGCAGATTCTTCTGATCGTTTGGCTTGTCTGTATAGAGAGGAGCGATAGAAGTCAGCTTCAGAGGAGCGGTTGTTGGCTCAGCACCACCGATGAGGAAGCGGTCGAACATGGTGTATGTCCAGTTTACCTCGCCTGGAGCGAACACCTTCTCGATAGCGAACTCACCGCGAAGACGGTCTGTTGTATAGTGCTTTGCATCCATCGGATTGCTTGCATAACGAACGTTGTAGTTAGTGTAGGCATTTTCTGCCTTCACTTCATAACCACATTTTCCACACTGGCCAAAAGCCTGACTTGCTGTTAATACCATTGCTGCTAATATTAATGTTAATTTCTTCATTACTATCTTTTTTATATTGTTTACCTTTAAGATTCATATTTTGGGGGACCAGCGATGGAATCGCTGGGAACGGGGCTGGAAGGGGTTAAGGTTCTTTTTACCCTTTTACCTTTTTACCTTTCCCTCTTCCTTCACGATGCGCTGACGGTTGATAACCATCATGGCTACTGTGATGACTGCGAGAATGCCCATACCTACGTATGAAAGCTTCACACCGCGATAGATAACCCATCCGAAGAGAGAGGATGCGAAATCGAGTGCACCGCCTGAGAATCCGTCAGGGATATGAGCGGCATTATCGCCTGTAGCTGCATAAACCTGGTTGGCTGCCAGCGTAAAGTCTGGTGCCATATCGGTAACGAAGTAGAGACCGATGACGAGGGTTACCAGACCGATGATAAGCGTCTTCACCACATTACCTCTTGTAAATGGCAGAATCATTGGGAAGAGGTAGAACATACCTGCCAACGAAGCCAAAGGCAAGAACTGGTTGCCTGGCAGGAAGACTGCGATAGCCAGAATAACCGGAATCAGAATCACAGATGCTACCAGGGTAGTTGGATGGCCGATAACCAGCGCAGGACTCATACCGATATGAACCTTCTTGCCGTTAAACTTGGTCTTCACCAGCTCCTGTGTCTTCTCTGAGATAGGCTTCAAACCGTCGATAAACAGGGCTGTAATACGAGGAATCAGCTCCATCACGGCACCCATCGTTACACCCAGGAAGAGAATCTTCTTGATATCGAGCTGGGCTGCCCAACCAATCAGGGCACCTACGATAACGCCGAGTACCAGTGGCTCGCCGAGCACACCGAACTTCTTCTTCAGGCCCTCTGCATCGATATCGAGCTTGGAGAAGCCCGGTATCATATCGAAGAGTTTATTGAAGACGATAGCGAATGGCATGAAACTCTGGCAGAATGGCTGCGGAATTGAGATACCATCCAAATCGTAATATTTCTGGAATCTGTCGGCTGTCAGGTCTGCACAAACCAGCGTGTTGATGTAGCAGACGATAGCTGCGAAATAGCCCCAGAGCAAACTCTGACCCATCACGAAGTAAGCCACCGCACCGATAAAGGCGAAGTGCCAGTAGTTCCAGAGGTCGATATTTACTGTACGTGTTGTCTTGGTAATCAACATCAGGAAGTTGACACCCAGACAGATTGGGATAATCAATGCTCCCACTGCTGTATTGTAAGCTACAGCTGCAGCTGCAGGCCATCCCATGTCAAAAACGTTTAACTGTAGGTGGTAGATGTCAGAAATAGCCTTCAATGGGTCGTTGAAGTTGGTAGTCAGCAATGCTGTTACCACGCCCAAGCCTACGAAACCCACGCCTACGAAGAGTCCCGACTTCAGAGCCTTTCCGAATTTCATGCCAATACACAGACCGATGACCGTGAAGATGATAGGCATCATCACGCTCGCACCGAGACTGATAATATAGCTAAATACTTGTTCCATTTTTTGTTTTGTTGAATTGTTTAATTGTTAGAAAATGCACGAAAAAGAGCACCCTCTTTTGTCTTTAAATGATTTGTTGTGTGCAAAGATACACTTTTTTCTTCAATTACAATACGTTTTGAAGGAAAAAATTACGCAAAAAAAATCCTATCAGAACATTTTCTGATAGGATTTCTCTATTTTTATACGTTTTTAAATGATTTTTTACCGAATCGGTCTTCATTCTTCCCTCTTCACTTCCTAGTCCTGGAAGTAAACTCTCTTCACACGGTTGCTGATGGTAGTCAGCACCTCGTAAGGGATGGTCTCGAGGATATCGCTCAGTGTCTGGACAGGCAGATGCTCGCCGAAGATTTCTACCGGATCTCCTTCCTTGCAAGCGATGTCGGTCACGTCTATCATAGCCACATCCATACAGATGTTGCCCACATAATCTGCCTTCTGGCCGTTCACCAGACAGTAGGCATGACGGTTGCCCAGACGGCGGTTCAGTCCGTCAGCATATCCGATAGGGATGGCTGCGATGACGCTGTCTCTGTCGAGAATGGTCTTGCGGCTGTAGCCCACACTGTCACCTGCCTTCACGTTGTGCATCTGCAGAATGGTTGTCTTCAGGGTGCTCACGCAGTTGATGGTCTTGTTGTTGCGCGAATTGATGCCATAGAGTCCGAGTCCCAGACGGCACATATCCAGCTGGCGCTCCGGGAAGTGCTCGATACCTGCCGAATTGCAGATATGGCGCAAAATCTTATGGTCGAAGGCTGCCTGCAACTGCTTGCTGCCCTTGTCGAAGAGTTCAAACTGATGAGCTGAGAAATCATCGAAGCTGTCGTCATCGCTACCCACGAAGTGAGAGAACACAGAGCGTGGGATGATGGCATTCTGGTGCTTCAGCTTGCCGATGAGTTCCTCCATATCGTTCTCCGGGTCGAAGCCCATGCGGTGCATGCCGGTATCCAGCTTGATATGGACAGGGAAACCGGTTACGCCCTCTTTCTCGGCTGCCTTGATGAGCGCATCGAGCAGACGGAAAGAGTAAACCTCAGGCTCCAGGTCGTAATCGAACATGGTCTTGAAGGCGGTCATCTCCGGATTCATGATCATGATATTGCTGGTGATGCCGTTCTTGCGCAGCGTAACACCCTCATCGGCTACAGCCACAGCCAGATAGTCTACACGATGGTCCTGCAGGGTCTTGGCTATCTCCACGGCACCTGCACCATAGCCGTCTGCCTTGATCATGCATACCAGCTTGGTTTCCGGTTTCATAAACGCACGGTAGTAGTTCAGATTGGCTACCACGGCGTTCAGATTCACCTCCAGCGTAGTCTCGTGTACCTTCTGTACCAGCAGTTCGGTGAGCTGGTCAAAGCCAAACTGGCGGGCGCCCTTCAGCAGAATCACCTCATCGCGCAGGGAAGCAAACACCTCGCTGGCGATGAATTCCTCTACATTCGGGAAGAAGAACTTCTCTGAAATCTGAATCTCATCGTGCTGCTTGCAGAGCTCAGGACCGATACCGATGAACTTTACCACGCCACGCTTGCGGGCTAAATCGCTCACCTCTTTATATAATGCCTCCGGTGCCTGACCGCTCTGGTAGATGTCGCTCAATATCAGCGTATGGCGACGACCGCGATGGTCTGGACGGCGGTTCATGAAGTCGAGAGCAATATCGAGCGAGTTGATATCACTGTTGTAGCTGTCGTTGATCAGCGTACATCCGTGCTGTCCTACCTTCACCTCCAGTCTCATTGCCACAGGTTCGAGCTGTGCCATGCGCTTGTCGATATCTTCAGCCGAAAGACCGAGTTTCACTGCCACGACGGCAGAGATAATGGCATTCTGTACAGATGCATCGTCGATGAACGGGATAGAGAAGCTGTCTTCCTCACCTTTATATATATAGGTAATCACGCTCACGCTCTGCTGCTTCTCGATGTTCTTCACATAGAAAGGAGCCTCCGGGTTCTTGAGCGACCAGAAGAGTTTCTCGCCTTTATAGTCGGGATATTCGGCTATCACCTTGTTGATAACCTCGTCATCGCCATCATAGATTACGGTCTCTGCGTCATGGAAGAGGATGAGTTTCTCCCGGCATTTCTCCTCCATGGAAGAGAAGTTCTCCTGATGCGCAGCTCCCAGATTGGTCAGTACAGCGATGGTTGGCTGGATGATGTCACGCAGGGCAAGCATTTCGCCAGGCATACTGATACCTGCCTCGAAAACGCCCACCTGGGTCTGCTCGTTCATCAGCCATACCGACAATGGCACACCTATCTGAGAGTTGTAACTGCGCGGACTGCGGGTAACAAACATGCTTGGCGAGAGCAGCTGGTAGAGCCACTCCTTGACCATGGTCTTGCCGTTTGAACCCGTGATGCCTACGATAGGGATGTTAAACTCGTCACGGTGGCGCTCAGCCAGACGCTGGAGAGCCTCAAGCGTGTTTACTACCTTCAGGAAGTTGGCTCCCGGATAATCAGAAGCATAGCCCTTAGGCACATTCGTTACAACAAAGTTCTTCACACCTCTGCGATACAACTCAGGGATGTAGTTATGACCGTCATTACGCTCCGACTTGAGCGCAAAGAACAGAGTTTCCTCTGGGAAACAAAGTGAACGACTATCGGTCAGGATAAAACCGATGTTGGTATCATTGTCTCCATAGCGACGCGCACCTATCAGTGTGGTTACCTTTTCAATAGTATATGTCATTGTCTTGTTATTTAAATATTCTTTATTTTATAAGAGATGATATTTCTCCTCAAATTGTCTTTTCTTCTCTTCCGTCCTGGCGATGAACTTCTGGTGTTCCTCGCTATCGGGATGGAAGGGTTTATGACCGAGTGCCTCGCGGATAGGCCGCCAGTCTTCCAGAAACTGCTCGGCTGCCTTGCCAAAGTAGGTTGCCCGGAACCGCTCCCAGATATATTCCACAGCCTGTTCGCTCGGGTGCAGCATATCTTCCTTGTAGAAGCGGTAATCACGGAGTTCATCGTTCATGATCTCGTAAGCCGGAAAATAGCTCACTACCCCCGGATTCTCCTTCACCAGCTTATCGGCTGCCAGCAGGAGCGTAGCCTTCGAAAGCTGACTCCCGTGATAGCCGTATTTGGCATAGCGGATAGGGCTTACCGTGATGATGACCTTCAGAGTGCCTTCACTGCCGTCAGATGCTGCGGTCTGCGATTTCAGCAGATTGATAGCCTTCTGTAGATAGCCGGCACATTCGTCCACGCTCAGTTCCCGCTCTTCGAAGAGGCGCTGCGGGCGCTTCTGGCAGTTGTCCACTATCTCGCCGGTCTCCTTCAGGATATACACATGGTTGGTACCGAGCGTAAAGACAGCCACCCGCGGATGAACCTCCCTACTTTTCTCTACCGTATGGAGAATGCTTGCCGGATTATACATCACCCCGAAGGGATTCACCATAGCCCGGAAGCGGTTCTCCACAAACCGCCTACCCAGATTGTCGGCAAAGCAACTGCCCACAAAGAGCATCCGCTCTGCCGCCTCTATCTCGAAGTCGGCCTTCGGAATATCTATTTCTGTTCTAAATCGCATCATCAGAATTTTCAATCTGTCTAAGGGGATTTGTAATCCCCGCTATTCTTTCTTGCGCTTTCTCACCTCAACCACTACACCTATTATAATAAGGAGAGCCAGAACGCCATAACCGATGTAAGCCACGGTCTCGGTATTCTTGAGCGACTGAGGATGGAAATCGAGAACCACCTTATGGCTGCCAGCCTTCACGTTCAACGCACGCAGGATATAGTTTACCCTACCCAGCTCAGCCGGCTGTCCGTCTACCGTAGCCGTCCAGCCCGGATAGTAAATCTCAGAGAATACGATTACGCCGCCCTTGTTCGACTTCACCTCGTAAGTCAGGTTGTTCGGCTTATACTGAATCATCTTCACCACCGAAGTATCATCCTGCTTCACGCTCTGCGCCAGCTGTTCCTTGAATTTGGCATCAGCCACAGCCACGTGTCGGAGGTTCACCTTGCCCACGCCATCGATTTCCTCGTTGGCATTGTTCACATACTTCACCTCGTCTACGAACCATGCATTGCCGTAGGCATACGGATTCTGAACCGGAACGGTCTGTCCGCCCTGCAGCGGCATGATGAAGTATTTGGTATTCAGCATGTTCAGTACCGGATAGATACTGTCGCCGTTCACCTTGGTCATATCGCCGCCCGCAGCAGCTACCGCCTGCATCGTCCTCTGCATCTCAGGAGCGATGTGAGCATCAATCATCTCCTGGTAGCGACGAAGCTTGGCTGGATGATAACCGCCGATGCTCTTGTGGTAATAAGAGGTCTCGTTCTCATTGAATGTATTCGATGCCAGATTCAGCACACGGTAGTCGAGTGCCTTGTCACGGCAGATAATCTTGTCGGTCTCGGTCATCTGCTGCGGTGTATCGCGCTGCGCCTTGTCCACGAACATATCATCGTAGAGATAGCGCTTGTTCACCATCCACATATCCACCAGACAGAGCACGGCGATACCGGCAATCATATATTCCTTGCCCAGCTTCTTCATCTTGAAGAGCATCAGCAGTGCCGAACCGATGAGGATAATCCAGAACGAACGCCAGCAGTCGGATGTAAAGATGCCCTTGCGGATATCCGTCAGATTGCTCATGATTGGAGAGATATACTCCTGAGGCAACTGCTGCAGCGCCTGTGTCTCCTGTACCGATACGAAATCTGGGAAGAATACGCCCGGCATGATGGCAAAGAGCAGACAGAAACCTGCTGTCAGACCGAAGCTGGCATATACATATTTTATCTTCTCGGTCAGAATCTCCGGCTCATCCACAATCTTCTTCAGCGCCATCATCGCCAGGAGCGGGATGGTGAATTCTGCGATGACCAGGATAGATGCCACCGTTCGGAACTTGGCATACATCGGCACATAATCGAGGAAGAAATTGGTAAACGGCATGAAGTTTCTACCCCAGGCGAGCAGGATGCTCAGGATGGTGGCAGCGAGCAGCGCCCACTTCATCGGACCCTTCACGATAAACAGACCGAGGATAAAGAGCATGCAGACGAAGGCGCCTACATATACCGGTCCGCTCGTTCCCGGCTGGTTGCCCCAGTACTGTCCCAGCTGCTGGTAAATCTGCACAAAGTTAGGATCAGCCTTCTCCATCGCCTGCTGGTTCTGAGCCAACGGAACGGAAGCACCGCCCTTGGCATCCGGAATCATCAGCGTCCAGGTTTCGTCGATACCGTAACTCCACTGTGTGATATAGTCTCTATCCAGACCGCTGCTGGTCTGGTTAGCCACATTTTTCTTTACAAGTTCACTCTTTCCACGCATGGTTTCCTGACCATACTGCCAGGTATGATAAAGGTTCGAGAGGTTGAGCGAGATACCGATGAGGGCACCTACCACGCATACCGCCGTAGCCTTTCCGAAGCGTGCGAGTTCACCTTTCTTGATGGCATCTGCCAGGAAGGCAATCACCATGAAGAGGATGATAAAGAGATAGTAATAAGTCATCTGCACGTGATTTGCCTGCACCTCGAAAGCCGAGAAGATGGCAGTAAGGAGCAGTCCCTTGAGATACTTGCCCCGATAGGCAAGCACCACGCCCGCAATCATCGGCGGCAGATAAGCCAGCGCCCATACCTTCCAGATATGTCCGGCAGCGATGATGATAAAAAAGTAGGACGAGAATGCCCAGATGATACTTCCCAGCGCCGCCAGCGACTGTCTGAAGTCGAAGGCACGCAGCATGATATAGAAGCCCAGGAGGTATACGAAAACATACCAAACATAGTCTGGCAACCACAGATGATATGCCTTCACAATCTGGCTGAGCACCTGATTACTGTCATACGAAGGCGACATCTGATAGGTAGGCATACCGCCAAACACCGAGTTCGTCCATCGTGTAGTCTCTCCCGTCTGCTGCTGGAAGAGTTCCTTTTCATGTCCCAGTCCCTTTCCTGCTGCTGCATCATGTCGGAAGAGGATTCGTCCGTCCATATCGGCTGGCATAAAGTAGACGAAGGAGATGATTGCAAATGCAATAACTACCAGAATATCCAGTAGATACTTCTTCAAAAATTTCATATTTCTATATAAACGTTTATAATTTGAAGGCAAAGATAGCACAAATTGGAGACAAAAACAAAAAATATAGCAAAAATTTATATTTTTTTTGTTGAGAAAGTTGTAATAGGTCAGAAATAGGGGTTTCCCCTCTATCATTTAGGGAAACACTCGCTGCCGTTTCGTTTTTTATTCGTACCTTTGCACCGCAAAACAAGTTTCTTCAAACAGAATATATTAATGTATAAAAGAATAAGAATTATGAAAAGACTAGCATTCATCATGATGGCATTGCTCCTGGCTCTGATGCCGGCAGCAGCACAGAATTATCGTGACAGCAGATATTATAACAAGCAGACGGGGCATCTCGACTACCGTTTCAACAACAACTATGGCAGTCCGTATTACGGATTCCGCATCGGTCCAGCCTTCACCTTTGTCAATTCCGACGATTCCCGCCTGGATGGTGGCGACTGGCAGACTGGTCTGAACGTGGGCGTAGTAGCCGGCATCCCATTGACCGACAGCGCCCCACTCTATCTGGAAACCGGACTTTCGTATATAGAGAAAGGTGGCAAGAAGGAGCTTCCTGAAGGCAAGAAGATGACCTACGACCTCAACTATCTTGAGATTCCAGCCGTACTGAAGTACAAGTACGAGGTAGACGACCACTTCTCCATCCAGCCTCAGTTAGGCGGTTATTTTGCCGTTGGTGTAGGAGGCAAGATCAAGAACTATGCCGAGCGTGCGGCAGAGAGTTCGTTCAAGGACGCCAATTTCCGTCGCTGTGATGGTGGTATCCGCATCGGTTGCGGTATCGGCTACGACATGTTCTATGCCGATCTCACCTACGACATCGGTCTGGCCAACATCTGCCATGACAGTTTCGACAAATCCCACAATGGAGCCCTCCAGCTCAATTTCGGTGTTAACTTCTAGGAAACCTCAGCCGTAACCCAGTTCTTGAACTTCACGGCAGTAGGAAGTTTGGAGCCGAGAACCAAAGCATAGAAACCGCTCTCGTTAACATAGAGCATCTGTTGGGTTCGTATTGTTCGGCTTCCATCCTTACGCAAACGCCCCGAAAGTTTGACGTTGTGTTTCGCAACGTCAAATGTATTAACTAACTGACGCACAGCACATCTTGAAATCTTATACCCCAGCACATCACAGACATCCTTTGCACAGAACTGCGGTTCTCCTTTTTAAAAAAACTACCCATGCACCTTAAAACAGGGGGCATGGGTAAGACCATCCGTATTCAGTATTCAGTTATTCAGTTTTTTTTTAAACCCTTACATGGATGAAGGGGGTGAAAACCCGGAAGAAAGGGATTGGTTATTTTGTAATGCATTTTTTATTATTATATTATATTATATATTATTAATATATTATATATATA